>Ga0208454_1000046_pt1 | contig 91425 bp, 72 predicted proteins | sample EasRivMeERMZT100_FD_187530 | JGI IMG/M metagenome (GOLD analysis project Ga0208454, IMG submission 187530) | Soil microbial communities from meander-bound floodplain in the East River, Colorado, USA - East River MetaG ERMZT100 (SPAdes) (version 2) | ecosystem: Environmental > Terrestrial > Soil...
CTGCGTTGTCTGCTCGCCTCCAACATCATCATCCGACAACTCGATCGATGCCCCAGCTGCGGCAGATGGAATCAACATTAATGACACAGTAATATTAGTTGTGCCCGCCACAAGAGGCGGGGTTAACGTGGAATGGAAGCGTTTGCGGTAGTCGCACTGCACGGGTAGGGAAAGGTTCGCGAGAGGGCTGGAGCAGCGGCCCGAAAAATACTCGCCGCATCGGCAAAGGAATCTGACAAAGAACACATCACCGCGCCGGTAGCGGACCGCCTCCGGCAATCGCCTTGAGCAAATCGACGACCTCTGGGTCTCGCGGCATTTCCCGGATCTCTTTGGTCAGTTGTTCGGCCGTCACCGGTTCGACATCGTCGCCGACGACTTTTTTATATTCGCGGTGAAACTCGCTGTCTTTAAGCACCTTGCGCATCGCCTCCTCGAGAATGTCCACGCGCTCCTTCGGTGTTCCCGGCAGCGCGACATAGGGCGAACCCAGCAGTCTAAAAGTCCGCCAAGTGGTAACGAGCTTCACCTCGCGCGCCGATTTGGCAAAGCTCTCGATCTCCGGTAGGTGACCAAGACGCGGATGCTTGGTTCCCTTGGGAATATCGATGATCGAATGAAAATCCATGGCGCCCTTTTCGAGCCATTCGGGGCTTCGCCTCAGAATAGCGGTGGCGCCGTTCGCCGTCGCGTCCAGTTCGCCGCGCACTAGGGCAATGTCGAGATCGCCGGTGCCGCTAAAGCCGGTGACCCATTTGGAATCCTTAAGCCCCAACAGGTAAGCGAACAGCCGCGCCGCGACGTAATTGGTGTGACCCACGGACAGACCGCCGACGCGCACGCCGGTAGCAGCGCGGAGTTTTTCCAAGCTTCCGAGCCCGCTTTCCTTGCGGGTAAAGAATGTAATGTGAAACGCGTGTTCCGTAGCGCCCAAGTAAATAAACTTGGAGCTGTCAAACATCACGCCGCTTTCCTTGAGGACTTCGAGCGGTATGGCTGTAGCCGCGAGCACGCCGATCGTCAGCCCGTCCGGCTTGACGTTGCCGTAGAGGTGATTCGCCGCCTTACGCCCCCCGGCTCCGGGTATATTCTCGACGATGAGCGCCGGATTACCGGGAATGTACTTGCGCAAAAACGGCAGCAACGCTCTGATCCGAATGTCGCCAGATCCTCCCGCGGCGACGCCTGAAACCACCGTTATCGTCTTGCCTTGATAAAACGGCGCCTGAGCCGATCCGTCTGTGAGACGAAATATCAACAAGGCAGCAAAGAACATCGCTGCCGTCAGAGTTCTGCTTAAGAGCGTTTCAGTCATCGTTCCCTCATCGCCAATATTTAAATTCCACGCCGACGATCAATCGCGCAATCACTTCGCCGATTTTGCGTTCACCAACGCCAACGCTTTGTCATAATAGGATGAATCGTAGTAACGATCCGGCGCCGGCGCTTTGCCGCCCCAGCTGCCCTCGACCTCGGCGCGGAACCTAAGCACGTTGCTAAAGCGTTGCACGTCGATCGCCGCGTCCTTGGCCAAACCGTTCGGTCCAATGTCCATTTCGTAAATCCCCGTGGCCAGTTCGCGCGACATCTTGCGCTGGCGCAGAACCATATCGATCACCTTGTCTTTGTTCGCGGGATTGAGTAGCCAACGTTGCGCCTCGATATGCGCCGCGAGGTAGCGAATCAGCGGGTCGCTATTGTCCTTGGCCCACTGACGGCGCGTGAAGACACCGTAGCGCAGCGTCGGCCCAAAGATGTTCGCCGTCGTCGCCAGACTCACCAAGCCGCCCTGGCGCGCCTGCGCCGCCGACTGTCCGGCCGCCATGGTGGCCGCGAACTCTTTCTGCTTCAGCATCGCCGCGATGCGCGCCGAGGTGCCTCCGACTTCCTTCATCTGGTAATCGGCTCCTGCGTTAAGGCCGACGTCGGAGAGAATTTTTTTGAGCGCCAGCGCGTTCTGCGTGTTCGGCGCATCGACGATGACGGTCTTGCCGCGCAGATCGGCGAGCGACTTATACTCCGGCTGCGCCATCAGCTCAGTCGGCGTGTAGTCGGTGGCGGCGACGAGAATCACGTCGGCACCGGCGTTTTCGATCATGGCGATCGCATTGTCAACACCGTAGTCTGCGAGATCCAATTCCCCGGACGCCAGCCACTTGCGCACCTCCTCTGAGCCGCCGGAAGCTGAACGTGGAATCTGAATCTGCAGCCCGTATTTGGCGAAAATCCCGTTCGCTTGCGCGACCGAAGTTGTAAAGCTGCCACCGCCGAGTTTTAAAGTTTTAAAATTTACGTCTTGCGCGATCGTGACCCCGCCACCGAAAATTGCCGCCGTCATAGCGACTGTCGCAAGTAATAAGTGCGTCAACCGTTTCGACATCATGGGGTCTCCTTCCGGCGAAGCATGACGTAAAGAAAAAAATTCCCGTCCGCTTTTCTCGCATATATCACCGCGGAGTCACTGAGGCCGCGGAGAATTTCGAATGAGGATATCATGTTGAACAAGCCCTCAGTGTACTTTGTGTCGCTGTAGTAAATTCTCTTTCAAAGTGAACCAAGAAGATTTTTTTCTCTATTCAGGGAAAAAACGCGGTATCACGGTGGCGGGCTTAGACGCTGGCACAAACCTGGAGCCAACCGGCAGAGGCTGCTCGCGCAGCATATGGGCGATGAGCACCTCGCGGACACTTTCGATGTCCAGTCCGAGTGTCGCCGCCTGCCCGGCGACCTCCGCGAGCACCCGGTCGACGTCCTGCATCATCTTCCACTGCTTGAAGAGATCGTCACGCTGAATGTCCATGGCTTCCCCGACCAGCTCGAGGAAGTTGACGATCTTGAACGGATAGGTCGTCTCATGGGCGCACAGCTCGCGATGACACGCGTGGTAAATACCGACGAGACAGTCGACGCCGGCGGCCTCGGCTGCGGCGAGCTCCCGCGCATGGAGCTCACGTTTATAGTCGGGCACGGGTGCGAGCGAGTTGCACATGTAGCCGACCCGCGGCTGTTCGAGATCAACGAGCTCAATCCCCGGGATCGCCGTAAGAATTTTAACAACACCTTCGGTCACGCCCGCTACGCCCGGATGCTCGTGCAGCGCAACTCGCTTACTGACAGGACGAATAAATTGCGATCGCAGAAGTTCGATCCGCTCGGCGATGTAAGGGACAACATGCCCCAAGGCAAAGCCAGCCTCCGTACTCGGCATGACGATTTCGCTGAGTTGGATGTTGCATGTCGGGCACCAGGTGAGCACCCGCGCGGCGCCGGTGCCGGCGAAACCGGCCACCGTGTTGCCGCCAATACGCCCGGACGCTTTGGTGTCGCCGGCGCGGTACTGAATGACACCGCAACAGTTGGCCGGACCGCCGAAGACTTTGTAGCGCGTGCCGAGCCGATCCAAGACCTCAAGGCAGAGGAGCGCGATGTGCGGCGTCTTGAGGACGTTGCAGCCAAGATACATGACGACATCGGGCGGAGGCCCGCTGTCGGCGCGGGCTGACCGGGTCATGCCGGCAAGCAAATCGGCGGGGACCTGAAGGCGCGAGAGCACCTTCACTCCTTCAGACATTTTTTGGAACCCGGCTTGGCCGGTGGCGTGACGCTCGCTCGCGGCGCGCCGCTCGTTGAGTCGCAAGCGGGTGGCCGCCAACATGAAGCGCGGGTTGACGCCGTCGTCGCAAGCAGAGAGACAGCGGCCGGAGCCGGTGCAGGTGCTAGCCCAGCGGGCGCCGCGGCTTTCGGTATCGCCGCCGCCGCGGAGAATGTCCAGTACATCGCTCACGATGGCGCTCGGCTCGCGGATGTCGATGCCCGCAGGAACGGCGGTCGGGCAAACTTCGACGCACTTGCCGCAGCCGGTGCAGCGGTCGAGGATCTCGCCTATCCTAACATTGAGTGTTGAGACGAAGACATCACCATGATCGGCCATGAGTACTCCCGATAGGGTCTTCAAGCTTTCCTGTGATGCACGGCTCGGAGATTGCACCGCCGAGGCGCGTCCTTCGACTAAGCTCAGGATGCGCGGTTAAGAAGAATTCCGCTCATGGTGAGCTTGTCGAACCATGCGAACTCGGCGCCTCTGTGGTGAATTCTTCTTCACAGAAAATCCGCAACAACCTCCGAGTAAACCGAGCCAATTGTTTTTTCCGCGATGCTACTTATTCGCTATTCTAAATATCTCGTTAAATAACTTGTCCGCCGGCCGTCGGTCGGCAACGTTGTCATCGTCGGCGTCGAAATAATCCACGCCATCCTTGCGCTGAATCTCTTCCGGCAAGTCGTTCTTAGGAATATCGATGCGCAGCGAATTCGAACCGGTGCGCGGCCGACCCTTGCGCCCTTTCTGAACTTGTGCTTGCCCCTCGCGCGACAAAAGCCAGTTGACGAAAACCTTCGCCGCGTTGGGATGGGGCGCGTTTTGCAGCGAGCTCAACGTCCCGCCCGAAGAACTCAACGTGCCGCCCTCTTTCAAATTGAGCATCTGACCGACCGGCAAACCCTGCTCCATCGCCCTGTCCATCTCATCCGACACGCAGGGAATGCACAGCGAAAACTTCCCCGCCGCCAGCCAATCGACCGGCTGGCGGTAATCCCGCGCGATCGAAACTTCCATCTCGCCGTAAAGTTTTTTGATGAACTCGGGTCCCAGCTTGGCGTGATAGTAAAAAAAAAGCACCGGATTGTCCATACCGCGCATGCGCGGATCGGCGGCGACGATCTTGCCTTTCCACCTGGGCTGAACCAGATCCCAGTAAGAGCTAAACTCGCGCGGGTTGACCAGTTTGGCATTGTAATTGATTTCCACGCCGCCGACGTTGCCGATGTAGACGAAGACATGTTTATTTTCCGGATCGACATACTTGTGCGCGCCGCGCCACCACTTCGTCTCATCCAAAACGTCCGGAAGCAAAAGAATCGGCTTGATCGGATCAAGTATCTTGCCGACATAGAGCGTCGCATAGGCGGTGCCCTTGCCGCCGGCGAAAAGATCGGCGATGTATTTCCCGGCGCGCCGCTCAGCGACCAGCCGCGGCCCGAGGTCGTTACCACGGCCGCGCAGTTGACTGACTTTGATCTTTGGGTACGCCCGCTCAAAAGCATGAACCGTCTCCTCAGTCAGCGGCCCGGCATCGAAGATGTAAACGCTGACGACACCTTCCTTCTCCGCCGCCGCGACAGTCTTTTCCCACTCAGCGCGCCACGCCGGTTTCGCTTCCGCAGCGAAGCTCATCCCGCGATGAGAAAGAAGGAGAAACAGAAATATCAGTGTCTTGGCAATCATAAATTGTTGGTTGAAGGGAAAACGTTAATCCTTCCTCGGGTCAGCTGTCAGAGCAGGCATGGAAATATTGCGAGATTGGCTCAACGGACGTTGCGGATTCGATCACCTTCATCTTAATCAAAACAACAAAATTCGCACCCCCTGGAGCTAGTGGCTGCGAATAAACTCCAGCACATTCCGATTAAACGCCTCGGGCTGCTCCCAGTTGATCGAGTGAGAGGCCTCGGGCAGGACGATGAACTGGGCGCCGGGAATGTGGGCGAGTTGGCGGCGCATGACCCAGGGCGGCGCTTGCAGGTCTTGATCTCCGGGCATCAGCAGCGTTGGCACCCGAATCGTCGCGAGCCTCTCGAACGTGATCGTTGTGCGTTGGGACTGCACCGGCGCGCCCTTATGTTGCGAGTTGTGATGAATTTCCAGCCAGCGTTCGAGTCCCTCGGGATTGGTCGCCATATAACCCATGCTCACTTCGCGAAACTCCGGCGGCCAGCTGGTAAAATTCGGCAGCGCTGTCTTCGCGCGGAGCTGACGCAATTCTTCGTCAACGATGGCGCCGCCGCTGGCGGCGATGACCAGGCTGCGAAGCCGCTCGGGATGCCAGAGAACATAGTCATAGGCGGCGAAGCCGCCGCCCGCCACGCCGACGAGATGGAAGCGGTCGAGCTTCAGGTACTCAACCAGGGCGTGCAGATCATCGGCGATGGTGCCGGGCTGTGGACCCGTGTCTGGATTCGCCCGACTGCGGCCCCAGCCGCGCCGATCGAAGGTGACGACCCGATAGCCCGCCTCGACGAAACCCGGAATATTGTACTGCCAGCTGTCGGCATTGCCGGTGTTGGCGTGTAGCAACACAAGTGGCACGCCAACACCACAACTGTCCGTGTACCACAGTCGTACGCCCGGCAGGTCGGCGTATCCTGCGAAACTCAGGTTAGAAGTTTGTGTAGTGGATTCCACAATCAGAAACCTCCTTCCGTTTTCAATCCTCGCGTCCGGTGGTCAATCCCACACCGGGGATTTTTCACTTTTTTCTACTCGTCTTTCCCCGCCGTCACCAGCGGCTCGATGGTGACCGATGGATCGAGCGGGTTTTTTCGCCGTGCCGCTTCGACATAGCACTCGCCGTCTTCCGGCAGCAGGAAACCTTCCTTGACCAATTCATCGACAGCGCGTTTTACAATGTCGAGATAGGCCTGATGGCTTGGATAGCGCTCTTCGATCGACAAACGCGGGTCGCCGATCTTTTCGCGCTCTGCTTTGGTGCGCGTGAAGGCTTTGATGCAACCGTTGGTCATCATCAGTTCGCCTTCGGCGTGTCCGGCTTTGCGTAGCGCCCAGCCGATATAGGTTGCGATCGGCGCTTGCATGTCCGGATAGCGCACGCCGCCCAAGTCATTGCCGTCGGCGTCGACCTGCGGCACTTGGATCGGATACTCTTTTCCCGGCACGGCTTCCGGAGGGAATATACTCATGACGCCGCGCTCATCGAAGTCGGGGCCGTAGTTCCACAGCGGCAACCGGCTCGGTGTCGCCGGCAGATTGACACCGGGAATTTTAGGAAATTTCTTGAGCGCTTCCTCGGGATACACCAATTGACCTTCGGACCGTCGCGGCACGCGGCTCGGCGGCGGCGGCTGGCCTTGGCTTGCCCAGCGGTCCATCAGCACGAAGCAGGCGCGCAAGAACGGTTGCGGCGAAAAGTTACTCGGCGGCAACTGGCCGGCCCAGCGCGGGTTGTCGGCGGCTATGGCCGCGTGCGGCGATCCTGCCAGCATGTACATGCGCACGTTGGCGGGAATCTCGACGTCGCTGCCGTCGCGCGGATCGGTGTGGGTCATCGAGCCGTGGCGTTCCCAATATTCGCTGGAGGTGTGACAGTGGACGATGAGCGGGTCGGTGTCGGGACGCTTGAGCACGCTATCGACTTTGCCGGTGAAGGGATCGGGCACGGGAGAAAAATTAAATGGATAGCGCTCCGACGGATAGGAGTGTTCCTCATGCTGGCGCGGATAACGGCCGATTTGGGCGAAGCGCATGTTGAAATACAAGCGGCCGATCCCGGTATGGGTCTGCACCGCGTCAAAAATTCTTCGCCCCTCCACGTCGTGGTTCCAGCCTTCGTAGACGAACTCGCGCACCACTCGGCCAGCGAGCGACGCGCCGTATCCATAGACTTTATCGATAAAGCCAGCGAGCGGATTCGCCAAGCCGGCGGAATCCGTTTTGCCATAACGCAAGCAAGACACAAGGTCGCGCACTCCGAGAAAACCTAGTCCCATGACGCGGGAACCTTCGGTCGCGTAAATCAGCTCGTAAATCCAACCGGTCTTGAAACCGCCTTTGACGTAAAGATCGACGTTGGAAGGCGTCAGCTCGAGTTTGCCGTCCTTTTCTTTCGCCTTGGCCAAGTCCCACTCGCTCGCCGGCACGGGAACCCGTGGGTCAGCTTCTTTCTCACGCATCGTCAAAGTCGCCGTGGCACGGTCGAGGACGGGATAGCATTGGATGTTGGCGTTGCCGCTAACGGGCATCGACATTATGCCACGCCTGTCGGAAATAAATTCCTGGCGCACTTTGCCGCGCAGCGGTTGGCCGTTCTGGCGGGCCTCCGGCAAGAATGCCACCATGTTGCTGCCGTTGTAGACCAAATCGCCCTGCCAACCTGCCGTCACCACCGTGAAACCTTGACGGTTAAGAAAGCCGTTGCCGGCGTACGACTCTTTCGAAAGATCCGGACCGCCGCCGTCGTTCAAGCGCGTAAACGCGCCGCGCCCGCCGCGATTGGAGAAATCGAAAAGCAGCTTGCGATTGCCGCTGCTCATATCGACCGGCTTGACGATGTCGAGCACGGTTTTGAACTCGACGAGCCCCTCTGGATTGCGCGGTGCGAATTCTAGATCGCAGATGAACGGCAAGTCTTTTTCGTTGGGATCGATGGCGAACGACGCCGTGCCCAACAATCGCTCGTAGGGACCTGTGTTGCCGAAAGACACGCCGCCGGCGAAGGGTGTCTTGCTGGCGAACTCGATATGAATTTGATTGCGTGACATTGAATTTCTCCTTTCGCAATTGCCTTTGTGGTAGGGGGAAGTCCCCCACATCTGACTCAAATTTAGGTTCTTCCGGGTTTACCGTGAAGATGTTTTCACCACGAAGGGCACGAAGTTCGGAATCTTAATCATCCGAACCCTTCGTGTCGGGAGCCTGTCCTGAGCGCAGTCGAAGGGGGCTCTTCGTGGTACACAAAACAAATCGAACTTGACTCATTATCCACACAAATGCCTGAAGAACCAAATTCTAGTTATTGCGCAAAGACGGTATACTCCACACACAGCCAGTCCTCAGTGCCGGACGCTAACAAAGTAGTTTGGCACGGTCAACGACGACGCCCATGGCGATTTTTAGTTTGACAGCAAGCGCGCGGATTGAATATCGTCGGCGCTAAATCCACCGCGCTCGCTTGGAGGAGTTATCATGAGCACCAACGGCAATAATTTAGATCCGGAAAAGCAGCCCGCTCTAACCCGCCTCGATATGTATCAAGAGTGGCGCAAGCGTGAGGGCGCGCCGCTGGTCGGCGGCGTCTACATCAAAGACATGAAAGTGGTCGAAGTCGGCCCTTGGCCGCGCAAAGGCGACGGCGTCAAGGGCGCGCTCTGCTATCTCGACGGCGACGACGACGCCGACGAGCATCTCGTCGAATTGCCGCCGGGCGGTTCCACCGCGCCGCTGCGCCATCTTTACACCGAGGCGATCTACGTCGTCAGCGGCCACGGCTCGACCTCGGTTTGGCGCGGCGATCATGGCGCGAAGCAAACCTTCGAGTGGGGCCCCGGCAGCTACTTCGTCTTGCCAACCAACGCGTCGCATCAGTTTTTCAATGCCAGCCTGTCGCGCCCGTCGCGCTGGTTTTCCGTCACCGATCTGCCGCAACTGATGCGCCAGTGGGCCAGCGAAGATTTTATTTTCAATAATCCTTACGACTTCACCGACCGTTACGCCGGCGGCGCCGACTATTTCACCGCCGAGGCGAAGCTCTACAAAGGGCGTGTCTGGGAAACCAATTTCATTCCCGACATCAAAAAACTGCCGCTCTACGAATGGAAAAGCCGCGGCGGCGGCGGCAAGAATGCGTTCATGGTGATGGGCGCCGGCATGATGGAGTCCCACGTCTCAAGTTTCCCATCGGGCCATTACAAGAAGGGACACCGCCACGGTCCGGGCGCGCATCTCTACATCACCGAAGGCGAAGGCTATGTGTTGACCCAGCGCGGCAACGAGCCGCGCATTCGCTGTGACTGGCAGGAAGGCAGTCTGTATCTCTCAGGCGCCGGCGCGGGAATCTGGCTGCACCAGCATTTCAATGTCGGCTCCACGCCGGCCACTTACCTGGTGATGAATCAAGGCATCTCGCGCAAACACGCTTCCAATCGCTGGCAGGCGAGCGAGTCGACGGTGCTGCGCGGCGGCGAGATCAGCGGCAAGGAAGGCGGACGGCAAGTCGAGTACGAGGATGAAGCTCGGGATATCCATGAAATTTTCGAAGTGGAACTCAAGAAGCACGGCATCACCTGCAAGATGAAAAAGATGGTGCCTTGGTGCACCGGCGAAGCCGGCGCCGAAAGCGCCAAAGCGCACTATCTCGACGAACATGGCGAGGTCGCATAGTCGGGAGGGAGTCAACATCACGAGTAAAAGAAAATTCCTATCTCACCACGAAGGCACGAATTTCTCGAAGGTTGTGATTAATAATTTCCGAACCTTCGTGTCCTTCGTGCCTCTTATGAAAATAGGTTTAAAGAGCCAAACAGTGTTAGTAGATTTGTAACGTTTTAATTTTCATGCGAAGTGTTGTACCGAGTGGTACATGAATTACTTCGTGGTGAATCGTACTAAAGGCCCATCATGCACGACATCCCCGACCATCATGACCACGACGAGCCCGGCTTCGACGACGAAACCGAGCATCCACTGTGGAAGCTCGACACGATTACCTTGACCAGCGTCGGCATCGATGTCGGCACCGCGACTTCGCAGATTATTTTTTCCCAACTTGTCCTGCGCCGGCTCGGCCGCGAACTGTCCAGCCGCTTCGTGGTCACCGAGCGCGACACGCTTTATCTGTCACCGGTCCATCTAACACCTTATATCGCCGGACGAGAGCGCATCGACGATCAGGCGCTCGGTCAACTTGTCGACAGCGCCTACCGGGAAGCCGGCTTGAGTCCACGCGATGTCGACACCGGCGCGATTATCCTCACCGGTGAAGCGATCCGGCGCGACAACGCGCGCGCCATCGCCGATTTGTTCGCGGCGCAACGCGGCACCTTCGTCTGCGCGACGGCGGGGCACAATTTCGAAGCCCAGCTCGCCGCCCACGGCTCCGGCGCGGTGGCCTACTCGGCCGAGAATCAATGCCGAGTTCTGAACATCGACATCGGCGGCGGCACCACCAAGCTCGCCGTGGCCGAGCGTGGCCGCGTACTCAGCACCGCGGCATTTCATATAGGCGGGCGTCTTTTAGCCACCGACGGCGCCGGCACAATTACCGTACTGGAACCCGGCGGCCAATTGCTGGCGCGCCAGGCCGGTTTCCAGTGGCAAGTGGGAAGTTCGGTCACCGACAATCAAATAGACCAGCTGGCAAATCACATGGCGGAGACGGTTCTTAGCCTCACCCGAGACGACAAGCCAAGAGCGGAACTTGAACAACTCTGGCTGACCGCACCGCTCAATGGACCAAAGAACTATGATGCCGTGATCTTCTCCGGCGGTGTCGGCGAATATGTCTACGGCAAGGAAACGAAATCTTTCGGCGATCTCGGCGCGCCTTTGGGACAAGCGCTGCGCAGCAAGATAACTAACGGCGCGTTTCCCTGGCCAGTCCAAGCCGCGCGCGAATGCATCCGCGCCACGGTCATGGGCGCGGCGCAACACACCGTGCAGGTGAGCGGCAATACGATTTATCGCACCGACGAAAATTTATTGCCGCGGAAGAATTTGCAGGTGCTGCGGCCTCCAGTAAACTTAGCGAGCGACATCGACAGCGCGATCGTCGCCGAGGCGATCCAAGCACATTTTAGAGCGTTCGATTTGGTGGAAGGTCAAGCGGAAGTTGCGCTGGTGTTTCGCTGGGACGGAGCGCCAACGGCGCGCCGCATCGCGGCATTTTGCCGCGGCCTGATCGATGGCGTGCCGGCCACTCTCAAAAATAGTCGCCCGCTTCATTTAATTTTCGACCATGATTTGGCCGGCCTGGTCGGCACTATTCTCAAAGACGACTTCGCCATCGACAACCGACTGCTTTGTCTGGACGGCGTAACGCTGCATGACTTCGACTTCATCGATCTCGGCAAAATTCTCGAACCCTCCGGCACCGTGCCGGTAACAATCAAGTCGCTGGTATTTCAGTTTTAGTCGGCGAAGAAATTACTCCCGCAAAGTATGCCCTGAGCTTAGCCGAAGAGGCGCAAAGTGCGCCAAGTTCGGAGAATCAAGATCGATGTTATTACTTCGCGCCGTGGCGGGAGAACAATCTTTTTTCCGAGCGAAGCATTTTTACTCATGCCTTGGCAACTTCGCCGCGTGCATGCCGCAGATGTAACCCTGGGTCACGCAGCGGCCCATGCCGTGTTGATTGAAACCACCGGCCGACTCGCCAGCGCAATACAAACCGGGAATCACCTGGCCGTTCATGTCGATGACTTGGCATCTAGTGTTGATTCTTAAACCGGCCCGCGTGTCGTGCACGATCACGGTGCCCCAGGCGGCGTACAACGGCGGCTTTTGGATTTTATATTGCGGCGCCGGTTTGCCAAAATCTGCATCCACGCCGGAATCAACGAAGGAGTTGTAACGCTCCACGGTTGCCTGCAAGACCTCTCCCCTCATCGGCTTAGTCTGATATTCATTTTTGATCGCCGCGGCAAGTTCGGCGAGGGTGTTGCCGGTGAAGAAATAGCCGTCCGGGTCGACGTACGGCGGCACCACCTTCCAACCTTCCCGCTCCACCGCATCGGCGTCAAAGATGGCCCACTGCGGCCCGGCGCAATAATCCGGCGGCTCGGAATACTCGTTCATCGCCAGCGCGGCGTGAGTGAAATTGTACTTCGTCGGGTTGTACTTGACGTTCTCGGCGTTGCGATAATCGTTGGGCGTGTACGGCGTAACTTGGCCGCCGAGATTGCCATGCGGCACGTCGCCCTTGGTCTCATCGTAAAAGCGCTTGCCGACTTGATTGACCAAGATCAAATCCTGCCAATCTTTCACGTTGAAACCTGTCGCCTTCACCAACGGAAAAATCGGGCTTTCTAACTTCCATGTCGTGTAATTATATTTGGTCGCGAGAGCGCGCTGGGTGCGCATGGTCGCGCCGTTCTCCAAAGTTTGATTGACCAGGCCCCATAGCGATGCGCCGACCGCCATGGCGGCAAGCTCGCCGCTGGCGTCTTGATAAGTATAGGGTTCGCCGCCCACTTGGAGCACCGGCGTCAAGCGCGGATCGAACATGCGGCGAAACTCGATGTGGCTGGTGCTACCACCGGTGGCGACGATCACCGCTTTGCGCGCACGCAGCTTCATCGTCGGCTCGGTGCTGTCGATGTTGCCTTCCGAGCGAAAACTCTTCAGCGGCGCCGTTGACCCCGGCATGATGCGCGGATTGTACTCAGCGGTGATGCCGATCACATGGCCGGCGCTTTTCTCCGTCGGCGATTCGCGAATCAAACTGGTCATTTTATAATTGAGCAAGAAGCGCACGCCCTTTTTGCGCGCGCTCGCATCGAGCGGCCGGATCACGCCGGTACCCGCCGCGGCATTGGGACTTTCCAGCCCGGCGCCTCTGGTCCAAACCGCATGATTTTCCCGCGGCGCCGAGTTGCCGGTGGTCGATGCGCCATGATTGTCCGGCGCCTTGTCGGTAAACTCGACGCCGTTGGCGAGCAGGAATTCGAAAGCCGGCGCGCAATGATCGGCGAACGCACGCATCAGCGCCCGGTCGTTGTAGCGGAAATCCGGCGAGCCGTTGGGCTGAACAAGCGACCAATCCGTCAAATCCGAAAAAACCGTGTCAGGCGAGTCGGGAATGTTATATTTTTTCTGCGCGCTAGTGCCGCCGCCAAGAGCCATATGTCCGCCGCTCAGAATCGCGTGGCCACCGACATCATAGTTCGCCTCGACAACGATCACCGACGCCCCACCTTCGACCGCCCGGATCGCCGCCGGCAACCCCGCCGCCCCCGAACCGATCACGATCACATCCGCTTCGAGATCCCATTTATCGTTTGCTGTTTGTGCCATCGTCTCTTCCTTCACCTAAAGTTCAGAATCGATTACAACCGTGAAAGTAAAAATACAATAGTTGGAAGGGCTCGGGGAAAGCGATCCATGTAACGAAACTGGGAGTTGAGAAACAACTGTTCCGTAAGGAAAAAAATATTTTATGTTAACCCCGCCTCTTGAGCCGGGCACAATATTTTGGGGTTTCCAAAGGGTGTGAGTATCCCCTTTGCGATATTTAAATAGCGGCGGGGTTAAAACCCCGCCCGCGAAGTGGCTTCGTTTAATTGACGAACTCGTGCACGACTCGCTCACGCGAGCCGCGGAAACAAGCGTTGTGCATTAGCGCCCAAGATTTTTTTCTTCGCGCTCTCGGTAAGCCCAGGCCGATCGACCGCGGCCTGGGCGCCGTTGGGAAAGGCAACGCCGGTATGGGGATAATCGGTGGCGAACAGCCAAATCTCTTCGCCCAATTCTTGCACACAGTGGGCGAGATAACGCTCGCCCGGATCGATGGAATGAAACAGCCGGCCCTCGGCCAAAACTTCGGACGGCTTGCGCTTTAGATTTGGCACCAGGTTGGGCTTCGATTCATAACATTCGTCAAGCCGCTCGATCAGCCATGGCACCCAACCGGCGCTCGTTTCGAAAATGCCGGCGCGAAGTTTGGCAAACAGGTCGAAGACACCGCCGCCGATCAGCGCGCTCATCGCCGTCATGCCACCCCACGGTTGATAAACCGCGCGGATGATAAAGCCGGCGTGGTCGAGCTCAGTCGCGCCGGGTCCGGCCGGCGCGCGCAGCACGCCGCCGTGAACCAGGATCGGCAGGTCAATTTCCTGCGCGCGCCGATAAAGCGGGTGAAGATCCGGATTGTCGAGCAGTCTGCCGCCTGGGCAAAGCGGTGGCACCAACACACCCGCCAAGTTGCTGTCCTGCTCGGACCAGTGAGAAATTTCTGCTATCGATGCGCGCACATCGCGCATCGTCGCGATGGCAACCCAGCGGAGCCGTCCCTTCGCGCCAGCGCAATACTGGCTCATGTAACGGTGGTGCGCCCGGTGCAGCGCGCTCTCAAAACCAACATCGCGCAAAGCGCAGTAGCTCGCCGCGTGACTGGGAAAAATTACGCTGCAATCGATCCCCGCCCGGTCCATATCTTTGAGTCTCAGCTCAGGTTGCCAATTCACCTCGCGCTGGATCGGCGTATGGCGCGTCATACGCGCCTGAGCCGGTTGCTCGGCGCCGAACGTGTCGTAAACGCCAAGCGGATGCCATTCATCGGACGGTTCGATGATCGCCGTCGGCCCCATAAACAGGTCGGTCGACTGTCCCGACTCGCGGCGTCTCGCGACCGCAGCGGAAAGTTTTTCGAAGGACTCACGGTACTCGGGATCGATGTTGTCCCGATAGGTCCGGTCCACGTCTAAATACTCGCGAAAATGCGAGTCAGCGTCGATGACGGTGAAAGCTTGGTAGCTCATTGGACAACTCCGATTCTAGGCTGACTTGGAACTTTTCCAACTAGCGCAAGATTGCGGCGTGAATATTATCAGAGCCGCGGCGAAGTGCGAAGAAACGGACTCCGGGATGACCACACCAACCCACAGAGCAACGCGAAGCTTAACAATGAGACCGTCTGACCGGCGCTCGCGCCTTGGGTGCGATAGACGAATCGTACTTCATGACGGCCCGGAGCGATGGGCACCGCCAGCAGCGCGTCCATCGCCGGAACTATCGGTACCGGAGATCCATCCACCGTCGCTGACCAACCGGGATCCCACGACTCGATGATACGCAAATAGCCGTGGCCTGCCGTCGTCACCGTACATTCAATGTGATCGCTATCGGGCCGGCGATATTCAACCGTGTTCGTCTCGCTTACCCTGTTAGCTGAAGATTTCGATTCGACAGGCATGGCTTCCAGAGGCAACATCAACTGAGAAGGCAGCGCGAATTGGGCATCGCGCAACGCGGCGTGGATCTGATCGACCGGCAAGTATCGGATCTGGTCGGCGGCAAAAAACTCGGCCCGGCGAGCCGGAGCCGGGACACCATAGACCTTGATTCCAAATATTTGACCATCAGCCCTAAGGTCCTTGCGATCCTCTTGAGTAAGAATGGTTTTCACACCCATCGCGGCGAGGCTTCGCAACGGCATTTCCGACCCATTAAAGGTCTGGATATTCTGTTCCCGGGGCGCCCCTGCAAGACTCAGAATCATTCGATAGGGCCGAGCCAGCATTACCGAGTCAAAAAACCCGATGTCGTCTACGGTGCGACTCACCGGCAGTGGCAGTGCGTAGTCAATCGCAGCCCGACCGTCGCCAACACTCTCAAAGACCTTTACCAATGGCTCCGAATCAGCCGCGGACGGCAGCGATCCTCGCAGGATGAAGCGGCGGTCGTGACCACCCAGATCGACCACGTGAAGGCTCAGCAGCACCGGCACGACGACGCGCGCGACCCTCGTTTGCGTCCCAAGGACCCGATGAATCCCCGCACCCAGTGCGATCGCCAGGGCAAATTCAGTAAGGTAAATGAGACGGGCCGGACTGCGAAAAATCGTTCCCGGTATGAAAGCAGCCGCCTGCTGCATGATTGGCAGCGACAGTACGATCCCGGCTACTCCCAATATCGCGACGAAGATCGCAATCTTTCCCTCGTATGCATTGGATTTGCGGCGGGCGAAAAAGACTAGAAGCAGAAGGACGGCAATCCATGGGAGGATGCCGATATAGCAAACCGTATCCCAAAAATAAACTAAATGGGGGTAGCCACGAAACGCACTGTCCGGATTGTTGTCGAGCAAAGGGGGCACGCCATCGCGCCATGGCAGAAAAAAGGCTGCCAAGCGGCCGTAAGGCATAGCAAGGTCGTTGGCCGCAGGGGCAAGCGCAAGCAGACGAGTACTCCGGCCAATGAGCAAAACCATCGGCAGAAGGGCGAATGCCGAACAGCCGACACCGAGGATCATAGCTCCCCCAATTTGGAATAACGAGCTAATGCCGCCGCGCCACAACGCATATATCCCGCCCACAACCAGCGCGTAAACAGGCAGTTGGGGATGACCCGCAAGGATAACACAAGCGCTGCTGACGGCGATTGCAACGACCCATAGCCGCGAAGATTCTCCTCGCCTCTGTACCTGAATTTGAGACTCTATAACCCACAACAACAGTGGCAGCGCAGGATATCCTTCAAGGAGCGGCAAATGTCCGGCGGCTACGCGGGAGGCGTAGAAACCGCTGCATGCAAACGTCCAACCTGCTGCCGCGCAAGCCGTCAATCCCAACCCAATCTTGCGCAAGTATAAGTAGGTAAACAGCGCCGCCAGCACAGCAGAGAGTGTAACCGCGATCCCATAAGTGAGTGGCCCCAATGGGTCCATGGTCAGCACAACCAATAATCGCGTTGGAATAAACGGAAAATTCTGGAGGTTCGACCAGAAAGGTGTGCCGAGTAGCTCGCGCGGATACCACGCAGGCAAAGAATATCCTGACGCGAACAACGCGTCACGCGCAAACTGCATCCGCCGCGAATGCAATAGCAGATAATCAGCACCAATCAGCAGCGTGTTAGGATGCGGTGGTGATAAATAAACGATCAATACCCCAAACGACATCGCGAGGATTGCCAGCGCGCCACGGAGCGCGCCACGCTTTGCGCCAAGTCGTTGAAACGCTGCCGCCTGAAATGAGAGGAAGGGAATTCGCTTATGCGACACGTTTTTGATTTGGATTGGATCGGATTAATTCTATCGTGACGGTTGTGGCATAACTGCCGAATATCAGTCTTGTTTAATTCGTAGTTTACACCACAACCCATGCGCAATCCACGGATAAACGTTTCACGAGGGGTACCATCGGCGCGTATCTGACCACGCGCTGCTCGACTACGTCCTAACGTCAGACTTCCTCTTCATCCGAAATAAGCCGGCCAAACACTCAGCAGAACCGTGACTTGCTTGCCTGGCATTCAACCTTCACGATACATTGTCAACTGAGCGGCAGGCAAGTTCATTGGGGGAGCATGAGAAACTGGATTAAACTGACTTTAGTGCTTTCGGCGCTCGGGGTTCTATTCAGCCCCGGCATCCAGCACCATTGGAAGCTTGTGCGCGATCCTTATTTCGTTCCATTCGACGCAGTGCAGTATATTCCTGCGTTTTTTAAGTACGACGCTAACGACCCGGTACCAACGAGCTACTTGAAGGATTATTTCTTAAACGCCATCTGTCCGCCGCTGTACAAAGCCTCGCTGGTGCTGGGCGCGCAGTTTGCTGATGTGCGCCATTTTCAATTGGCCATGCTGTATGCGGCCTATGCGTTCTTTGTCGCCATCTTGGGCCGCTTAGGATGGTTATTGGGCGGCGCCGTGCTGTCCTTTGCAGTGATGGCGTTCACGATGACCGCATGGATTTTTATCGGACTGGGATTCATCGGCGGTGCGCCACGAATGTACGGATACCCATTATTGGGAGTGATTATTTACGCGCTCATGCGCGATCGTCCGCAAATTCTTGCGCTCACCGCAATAATGGGCGCGTTGCTCTATCCGGTTGTCGCCATCATCGCCGGGCTCTTTCTTACGGAGTGGATGATCTTACCACTCTACGCCAAACATGGCGTCGTCTCGCGATGGACGCTACCACGGCGGCTGGTGACACTCGGGTTGGCCGGTTTTCTCACCCTGGCCAGTCTCGTGCCGTTATTTCTCGGCGGCAGCGCCTACGGCCGGCGCATCGTGACCGCCGATATCGTCAATTATCCCGAAGCTGGGGCCGACGGTAATTACCGCCCCCACGACCAGCTTCCCTATCCGCTGTTCGGCAACGAGTGGCTGTCCTACTATCTCGGACCTCTGTATAGCCATGGCGATGCGCTAGTTCCCTGGCTTAACGTCCAAAAAAACTTGGACGCCGTGAACCTGCTCGCCGCACTGGCCGCCGTCGGCTTGATTGTTTTAGTCGTCACCGCGGCGGGTCTGCGCACGGCCTTGCAAAGCAACGACCGTGCAGCAGGTATGCGCCTCATCGGCTTCTATATCACCTGTGTTGCGCTGCATGTGCTCGCCTGGCTCGCCGCGCCGTTTGTTTATATTCCGACCCGCTACTTCATGTTCTCGTTGCCATTCATCGTTACATTCCTGTACCCTTGGTCGATCTATTTGCTAGTGGGCAAAATTAGCCGGTTAAAAGCAGCGCCAAGACTTCGCAATCTCACATTTTTGGCGATTGTGGGCATTTATCTGGTTGCCTTCGGCGGCCGAGGCAATGTTGAGATTGCGAAAAGCACGGTCGTCGCAAAAACCGCGCGCCCACTATTCGACGCCATCGCAGCCCTGCCTAAGCACATCGTCATCGCCGGCTGGCCCTACGGAGAGATCAAAAACCTCGAATATTTAACCCGGCGAAACGCGTTCTTGACCGCGGAACTGCACCAGGTATTACATCTCGGATTCGTAGAAACTATGCGCCAAAGAATGGACGCGCTCTTCGAGGCGTATTTTTGCGTCGACGCCGCACCGTTACGCCGCCTGAGAGACGAGTTCGGCGTCACCCATCTGTTAGTGGAATCACGCCACTTCACGGACCCCAGTCGGCCGCCGGAATATTTTTCTCCGTGGCGCGCGCGCATCGGCCCGCAACTGGAAGCCATCAGAGATAAGGCCTACGTGATGAACAAAACGCTCCACGAGAAGACCGCCATCTACAATCGGAACGGTCTGATCCTGCTGGATCTCGCTAGACTGCCATAGCCCGGCGCGGCGCTGGAAAAGCGTTTCGCGGCGGTTCGTTAGGTTTGACGGCGGGGGAGCAAATTTCTATAAAGGTTTATGCCTTCGCCGCTATCGCGACGCCACAACGGAGCCTCCTTTGAAATAATGACTGCATTACAACCCAATCCATTTTGAGGAGAAGCAGGTATGGCAAAGAGCAATGCAACCAAATACAACGTCGGCGGTATCGCCCTCGACCGGCCGTTTAAGATCCGCCGCCTCGGTCACTTCGGCTTTAACGCTGCCGACTTGGAGGCGAGCAGGCGATTCTACTTCGACCTGCTCGGCTTTTTTGTCACCGAACCGGCCGGCGCTGGGTATTTTGGCAGGCACGCCGGCGATCATCACTCCTTCGCGCTTTTCGACAAAAAGAAATTCAACGAACGCCAATACGCCGGCCACAACGCCAAACATTTTCGCGAAGAGAACGACATCAACCAGATCACCTGGCAGGTGCAGAGCGTTACCGAAATGGCTGAGGCGACCAAATACTTTCACGAGCTTGGCGTCGAGGTGATGCGCGAAGGGCGCGCCGGTGGCGGAGGTTCGCAGTATCACCTCTACGTGTGGGCACCCGATGAGCAGATCTTTGAACTTTACTATGGCATCGAACAGATCAGTTGGAACGGTTACGCGCGCCCGGTCGCCATGCGCCATGGTAATGCCGTCGCGCCCGCCGAGCCCCAGTTGCCGGAATATGAACTCGTCTCTCGCGACATGAAAAATGGTATCAGCGTTCTTGACGGGCGGCGTTGGGTTAGCGAAATGCCATTGAAGTACAACGTCGACGGCGTGCTGCTGCCGCAACCGTTCAAGATCACTCGCGTCGGGCCGGTGAAGCTTTTCGTCGACGATTACGAAAAGTTGACACGCTGGCACATGGATGTCCTGGGCTTTACTCTGACCGAAGAAGTAGAATGGCAAGGCGAACGCGGCGCGTTTTTGCGCTGCGATAACGAGCATCACTCGCTCGGCATTTTCCCGAAGTCATGGCGCAAGAAGTTGGGTCTCAGCGAACAGACTTCAAACATGTCCTTTGGTCTTCAACTCGCGAACTATCAGCAGCTAAAAGCCGCGGTAAAGTTCTTGCGAGAAAACGGCGTGCGCGTCGAGACCGACATCATCCCGCCGGAACTGCACCCCGGCATCGACTACGCCGCCTACGCCTTTGACCCCGACGGCCATTGCATCGAGCTTTACTACTACATGGAACAGCTCGGCTGGGACGGCAAGCCGCGGCCCAAAGAACTACGCCGCAAAGTCGACCCCAGACATTGGCCGGAAACGCTCGACCCACTATCGGACACCTTCACCGGCGAACCGTTCATCGGCCCGTGGGCTTAATGGAGTAAGGGGTGAACTCCTCACTTCTGCTTCGCGGCAATTGTCTTGCCCGCGGGTTTTGTTATATAGCTGGCACTAGTTAGTTCCGAATTAACCCGAGATCCGTAACGCGAGAGTCGAAACGGCGACCGTGGAGGACTAATTTATGTACGCAATGATCATGCGCAATCCAGCTCAGCTGATGTTTCTGTTTACCTCGGCTGCACTCGCGTATCTGGTCTTGCCGCCGTTTTTCTTCATCTTACACACCAGCCTGGTGACCGACCGCGGGCTCCAGGCCGGCACCTTCACCGTGCAGCACTTCCTGAACATCGTCGATTCTTTGAGCGATGTCAGAGTCTTGTTCACCAATTCAATGATCTTTTCCATCGGCAGCGCTGGCATCGCGATCGGTTACGGTACCCTGCTTGCCTGGCTCGCCGAACGGTCCAACGCGCCGTTTCGCACCCTAGCCTACATCACCGCCTATGTTTCCTTCGCCATCCCGGGGATCATCAAGGTCGTCGGTTGGATCATGCTGCTCGGCCCCAAGGCCGGGATTCTCAATTCGTTCGTCATGCCGATCACGGGCGCGCCGCTGCTCAATATCTTTTCTATGCAAGGCATGATTCTGGTCGAGAGCTTTCTCTGGATACCCATTGTCTTTCTGTTAATGTCGACGCCGTTTCGCTCCATGGACCCGTCCCTGGAAGAAGCTGCCACCACTGCTGGCAGCACCGGCTGGCAGGTTTTTAAGAAAGTAACCTTCCCGCTCGCGTTGCCGAGCGTTTTGGCGGTTTTGATTTTAACTTTCATCCGTTCCCTCGAAGCTTTCGAGATTCCCGCGCTGATCGGCATTCCCGCCGGCGTCGAAGTTTTTACCACGAAAATCTACTTGCAGATCAAAGGCGGCCTGATTCCCAAATACGGCGAAGCCAGCGCTTACTCGATTATTTTAATCGCGCTGGTGGCCCTCGGCCTCATCCCTTATTATCGCGTCACCAGTAAAACCTATAAATTCACCACCATCAGCGGCAAGGCCTATAGGCCGCACCGCTTCGACCTCGGCAAGTGGCGCTGGGTGGGTGGCTGCCTCATGCTGGTTTTGCCGGCGTTGCAATTCTTTCCGATCATGGCGATCACCTGGTCGTCGTTTTTACCCTTCGCCCAAGCGCCATCGTGGAAGGCGGTATCGCTGCTGAGTTTGAATAACTATCGCACCGCCTTCGCCGACAGCAGCATCGTCGGGTCGGTGATGAATAGTTTGACGGTGAGTGTCACCTCGGCGACGATCGCGATCATCATCACCTTCTTCGCCGCCTGGCTGGTCGTGCGCGCGTCAATTAAAGCCCGCTGGGCGCTCGATCAGATGGCCATGCTTCCGTTAGTCTTTCCTGGCATCGTCATGGGCATTGCGATCTTGAAAATGTATCTCATCCTACCGATCCCGGTGTACGGCACGATCTGGATTCTCGTGCTCGCTTTCATCGCCCGCTATCTGCCCTATGGCATCCGCTTCAGCCACTCGGCGTTGTTAAGTCTGCACAAGGAGCTTGAAGAAGGCGCCATGGCGAGCGGCGCCAGCTGGTTCCAGATGGTGCGCCATGTGGTCGTGCCGCTGATCCTACCGGCTTTGCTCGCCGGCTGGATTTATATTTTCCTGATCACGTTCAGAGAGCTTTCCATCGCGCTATTGCTCTACTCACCCGGGTCACAGGTGGTCGCGGTGAAGATTTGGGAGCTTTGGGACAACGGCCATGTCGGCGAACTCGCCGCCTTCAGTCTCATCATCGCCATCGGCACAGTGGTCGTGGGCTCGATCTTTCTCAAATTGGCGCAGCGCCACGGGTTACAAGACTAATTGCACTAGCGCGCTCCGATTGAACTTTTGAACCTTGAACGACTCGTATTGTTCAAATGTTCAAGGGTTCAAGGTTCGATTGTTCGGAGCTAATTTCATTCGGAGGTTCGTTAGTGGAATTTACAATCATCGACGCCGACGCACATCACTTGGATGATCCCGCCTACAAAAACTACTTGCCGGAAAAATATCGCGCCCGCAGCGGGCCGTACTTTCCGTCCTTCGGCTGGGATATCTTTCTCAACGGCACCACCGGCAGAAAGCCGGCAAATCCAGCCGAATACTGCAAAGACTTGGACGTCGAAAAGATCGGCGACGCCGTCGCCTATCCGAGCTACGCGCTCGCCATCGGTCTGGTGCGCGAGCTCGATCTCGCGGCGGAATTGGCCAAAGCCTACAACGACTGGGCCTATGATTTCTGCAAGCAGAGCGGTAATCGGATCAAATACGCCGCAGTCATCGCACCGCAAGTCGTGCCGGAAGCAGTCAAGGAAGTCCGCCGCGCCGTGACCGAGAAAGGCGCCGTCGGCGTGATGATGCCGACCTACGTGCAGCAAGGTTTGGATCTTGGCCAGCCGCAGTTCGATCCGATCTATGCGGCAGCCCAGGAACTCGGCGTGCCGGTCGGATTTCATGCTACGGCGCAAGTCGCCGTCGGCAATACCCGCTTTCACAAATACATCGGCGTGCACATGACGTCCCATCCTTTCGAGCAGATGTTGTCGATTATATCGATCATTTCAAACGGCGTGCTCGACCGCTTTCCCAAGCTCAAAGTCGGCTTCCTCGAAGCCGGCGTTGGCTTCTTGCCCTACTGGATGGAGCGCTTCGACGAAAAATATTTGCTTAGAAAATCCGAAATGGAACCGCTCAAACTGCTACCAAGCGAATACATTAAGGACCACCGCTGCTACTTCACTTGCGAAGGCGAAGAGTCGGCGCTGCCGTTGGTGATCGAGCAGTTCGGCGACGAGTGCATGATGTACGCCTCCGACTACCCGCACTGGGACATGGAATGGCCGCACAGCGTCAGCCAAGTCGTAAAGTTGAAAGACATCTCGGACACGACGAAGCAAAAAATTCTCGCCGGCAACGCGAAAGCTTTCTACCGGTTTTGATCGCGCTGATACGAAGTCATTCGTGTGTCCGCTCCGATTGAACCTTAACCTTTTGAACTTTGAACAAGGAGTTATAAATGTCCGATCTCAAATATATCACCGCCAACATCGACGAAAACGCCGGCATCGCTTGGCTGACGCTTAGTCGTCCAGAGAAAAAAAATGCTCTGAGCATCGCCCTGCTCGCTGAGCTTTCGAGCACACTGCGCGACCTTGCTGAGAACGATAAGATACGCTGCATCGTCACCGCCGGCGCTGGCGACTCTTACTCGTCGGGCCGCGATCTCTACGATATGCGCGGGCAAGATAACCGGCGGCGCACGCGCGGCTTCGGCGGCGTTGCCGAAATCGTCGACATCATGCGCAAACTGCCCCAGGTCACCGTCGCCAAAGTGCGCGGCTGGTGCCTGGGCGGCGGACTGGCGATGATCAACGGCCATGATTTGGTGATCAGCGCCGACACGGCGAAATTTGGCATGCCCGAAGTCATCCGCGGCAGCTACGGCGCCACTGCTACGCCGTCGCTTTTCCACGCGGGAATTCCGTTTAAGAAAGCCTTCTTTATCTCGCTAACGGGACGAAATCTTACCGGCATCGAAGCCGAACGCGTCGGTCTCGTCTCCGATGTCGTGCCGGAAAAGGACTTAGACAGCTACGTCGACACGCTGGCAAAGGAACTCGCCAGCCGCAACGGCGCGACGTTGGAGAACGCCAAGATCGCTGCCTACATGCAAAAAGACTTGCCGTTTGACATGGCGCTCCGGGCCGACGACCTGGTCCAACACCGCCTGCGCTACTACACCAACCCACTCAGCGATGTGGAAGGCTATCTGCACTCCCAAAAAGGCGGCGCATCCGTGAAGTATGTGAAACCGGAGGATCGGAAATAAAAATTGAATTGCAACCAACCTCACACTAGTTTCTAGCCGGTAGCTCAAAAGTGTTTAACGACGAACTGGGAAAGATTCCCGCTACGCCCCCACGGTTGCCGGCCTTATTACCCGGTCTCAAATGGAAATCGGTGTTCTTAGCGACAACGCTCACTACTCCGTTGGTGGTTGCGGGAATCTTTTTCTCGCTGATTTTTCTTTTTGCTTTAAGCACCAGTTGGCACGTCAGGCACATCATTGGCTCTGCTGCTTTCGCTGACGCCACAGTGACGGATGTTGTGGACGATGGGCGCCTGGGTCAGGTTGAGATCCTCTACCGATTTCGCGCTGGCGATGGGCGAGACTATCCAGGTCGAGCGCGTGTCGACCGTGATGGCTCGCTCTATGCGCGGACTAAGCCCCTGGAATCCATCCCGATTCAGTTCGTCAAAGCGCACCCATGGGAAAGCACCCTTGTCTAAAACGTGCCCAGTGGAAATTTTTTCTTTGCGCTATTTTTTCCGATTTTCTTTCTCACAGCCTTTCTCGCTCCCGTGTTAGTCGCGCGACTGCTGCGAATCTCTAGGGACCGTAAGGTGTTTCGCCTAGGCAACATCGCCAAAGGTACAGTAACCTTCATCAAGCCAGGCGCGATTTTCATGTGGTGGGGTTGGTCCGGTGCGACTACGGCGGAAGTGTATGTTAAGTATCCAGACGACTCCGGCTCGCAGTTTGAAGCAAGAGCACTTTGTCAGAACGATTGGTTAATCCGCCAGCTTTCGCCCGGTACGCTGGTGCACATCGCTTATTTACCGAAACGACCGTCACGTGCGATGTTGCTGGACGCTTACGTGCGGTAGAGTGCAGGAGTAGAGCGCGATGAACTCCCACACCTCCCGAAGTTACATTTTAGATGATTCAATACGAAGCCTTGACTCCCGGTAGGCTTTTTGATGAGAATCCTTTCGAGCGGCGGCCACGGGTCCAAATACTGGGAAGAGATTTTAATCGCAGGGGGTCAGGACAACTCCGAAAGGATTTAAAATCCTGAAATTAGGAGCGTAGATCTCATTGTGGCGCCGCTCACTGCAATTCCGCAGAGTCTCACATTAACGACTTTCCAGCGACCGCCACAAATACCACGACGCGATCGACCGATAGGGTCGCCAGGCTTCGGCAATGCGCGGCAGCAAGGCTTCTGACTTCCGCTTCTTGCCGTAAAGATTGCGCGCCGCGCGCTGCAACCCCGCATCGCCGATCGCGAGCACGTCCAAACGTTTAAGTCCGAACAGCAAAAACATCTCCGCGGTCCAGCGGCCGATACCGGGAACAGTAATTAGTTTTTCAATGACAAGTTCATCGTCGAGGGAGACGATTTCATTGAAGTCCAGCCCTCCGTCCCTTACATGCGTTGCCAATTCTCGAATGTAACGCGTTTTTGCCTGCGATAGTCCCGCGCCGCGTAATTTCTCGGGAGAAACTAAAAGCACACGGATGGTCTGAAAAGGCACGCCGACAAGCTCGCCGACACGCTGTTTGATCGTCGCCGCGGCTTTGGTCGAAAGCTGTTGACTGATGATCGCGTTGGCCAACATGTGAAACGGCTCGAACTTGCGCTCGGCCAGCAGGCAGTGGCCGTGCTTGGCGATCAAGCGATTCATGATCGGATCGGCTGTCTCCAAGTGCCGCTCGGCTTTCCGAATCGCGTTGTCGACCGCGGCCCGATCCAATGAATCGGCGTAGGCAGAGTTCCGCTGAGACGCTTTTACTTTCACGGCGCGCCGAAAAACTTCACTGCATTGTCGTAGAGAATCTTGCGCTTTTGCACGTCGGTAATGTCCTTACGCCCAAGAATTTTTTTCGCGGCGTTGTGGCGGCCCTCGCCGTGCGGCAAATCGGAAGAGTAGAGAATCTGGTCTTCGCCGAGCAGCGCGATCTCCTGCGCTAACAGCTTATCGTCCGCTTCGCCGGCGATGAAAATTCTTCCCGACTTGGCGTATTCTTCGATGGTTTTCTGCGGCACCTCGGTCTTGCTCGGCATTTGGCTGCGGTCGATAGGCAAGTAGTGATCAAGGCGCGGCACCATGTAGAGAATCCATTCGGCGCCGAATTCGAGAAAGCCAATCTTCAAGTTGGCATACCGGTCGAGCATGCCGTGGCCGATAATGGCCACGAAGGCCATTTGCGCCGGCAGGCTCATGCCGATGCCATGGGCGTCGAGCAAGCCGTTACACACTTCGGCGAAGGGCGGAAAACTCATGCCCATATGCACGCAGAGCGGCAAGCCGGAACGGTGGAGCTCATCCCACACCGGTGCAAAGCTCGGATGGCAAAGCAATTTGTCCCCCGCCGTGCCGTACACCACTGCAGCGGTGGCGCCGAGTTTTTTCATTTCTTCGATCGCTTCACAGCCTTGCCGCGATTCACGCAGCGGCAACAGTCCGGCCCACTTGAGCCGCTTTGGGGACGATGAGCATTGCTGACCGACGTAACGATTGTACGAGCGCATCAATGCTGCTTCGAAACCAGGATCGCTCGTCATGCGCGCGTAGAGCGTAGTCGGATAAAGCATCTGATGATCAATGCCCATGTAATCGAGACCAAGCAGGCGCGCGTCGGTATCGGATAGATCAAAACCGCTCAGGGGAAATTCCGCGCTGTGAGTCTCGGCGCCAAACTCTTCGAGCACCCGCGCCGGTTCATTGCCCGGCTGACTGCCGGGACCCAGCGCGTGGGGAATGATCTGTCCTTCGACAAGCCAACCGTTGGTCCAGCGTCCCATGTCGCTGACGTCGTGCACCCGCGTCGGCCGCGGCCGGCGCGGGGCGTACTCTTGCGGCAACGTTTCCCACATGCGCGGGCTCATCATCGCGTGGGCATCGGCATCGTATAAGCGATAACCTTGCAGCATCATTGGCTCCGTCGATAATTAGAAACGGATTACGAAATCGAAGTCGGGAAGTTACTCCCGCCAAGGCGCAAAGACACCAAGTGCGGAATTTGTTTCTAATTACCTTTGCGCCCTAGCGCCTTTGCGGGAGATATTCCGAATCCGAGTCTTGTGCTCTGCGTACTTCGCGCCTTTCCCTTCAGCGCAGCACCTTGCGCTCCGCTAGGCCGCGAATCGTTTCAGTCGATAATCCCAGCAGCTCGCCGAGCACCGTTTCGTTATCTTCACCAGCACCGTGTGCCGTGCCGCTCGGCGCGTGGCCATGCTGGGTCAAGCGCGCCGACGGCCCGGCACGGGTAACCCAACCGACGCCCGGATGAAAAACCTCGCGGGCAAGACCACGCTCGCGCAGATGCGGGTCTCGATATAAATCCTCCGCGGTCTGCACGAGGCCGGCGGCGATCCCGTCTCGCTGCAACATCAACATGACTTGATGCGGCGTGAATTTCGCCGTCCACGCTCCGATAGCTGCGTCCAATTCTTTGCGATTGGCGAGCCGCGCGCCGCGATCGGCGAAACGCGCGTCCCCAGTCCATTCCCGATGACCGGCGATGTCGCAAAAACGCACCCACTCTTCTTGTGTTTCAATGGCGATAGCGCACCAGCGGTCATCGCCTTTGCAACGGTAGCAACCATGGGGCGCGGCGTTGGCACTGAAGTTTCCCTGCGGCGCCGGCTCATGGCCGTCGATCAAGAATTGTAATAAAGCCGGCCCGATCATGGCTGCCGCGGTCTCGGCTTGAGAAATGTCGATATACTGCCCTTTGCCGCTCTGCGCGCGATAGTTGAGCGCGGCGAGGATCGCCAGCGCGCCATAGGACGGCGCGATGTAGTCGGGAAACGCCGTCTGGCAGCCGGCGCCGGGACGCTCGATCTCCGGATCGCGCCATAGGTAAGCCATACCGGAATAGCTCATGAGAATCGGGCCGAAGCTGACGTAATCTCGCCGCGGGCCGGTTTGGCCGAATGCCTGCAAGCTCGCCATGATGATGTCCGGGCGAATCTCTTTGAGCCGCGGATAATCCAGTCCCCAACTGCCCATCACCCGAGCGGAAAAATTTTCCACCACCACATCCGACTTGGCGATCAACTGTTTGACCAGCGCCACGCCTTCCGGATTTTTCATGTCGACGGCGATCCGCTTGCGGTTGCGATTGGCTTCCAGATCCGAGGCCACCTGAAATCTTTGGCCCCGTTGCGGGCTGCGCACCACGCGCCCCGCTTCGATCGAGATCACTTCCGCCCCCTGTTCAGCGAGTAGGCTGGCGAGCGCCGGGCCGACGATACCGGTGGGAAAACTGATGACACGAATGCCGTCAAATGGCTTACGCCGATTGTCAGCCGACGCGCGCGCGGCCATAGCATCCTTAAGCCAAGCTGATGACTGGGAAAATTCCTGGCTGATCTGTTTCTGGTGCTCACCGAGCAACGGCGCGCCGCGCTCAACACGCCATGGAGTTTCGGAAAACTTGTACGGATCGCCAGGGAAAGAGTGCCGGCCAAGCTCCCGGTGTTCGACTCCGGTGAGAAAGTTTCGATGCTGTGTCTGCTCGTCGGCCAAAAAGACGCCGGGCGAATTGATCGGCGCCGCGGCCAGCCGAAGTGATTGAAACTCGTCAAAAAATTGTTTGGTTTGATAATTGAGCGTGCGCGCTTCGACCAGCCGGTCGATGGTCTGGCGCAGTGGAAAGCGGTTTTGCACGTTTTCGTATTTCGGGTCGAGCAGTTCGGGCGGATTACCGAGCCACTCGACGAACCGCTTCCAATGATCGGTTTGATTGACGAAGATGCGTGCGTAGCCGTCTTTACATTGATAGGTTTCGGCCACGGTGGTCGATTGGCTATGGCCGGTGCGCTCCGGCACTTCGCCGGTGACACTGTAGCGCGAGATGATGCGCAGGAACGGATCGGCGACCAGGACATCTTGCTGTGAGACATCGACATATTCACCTTGCCCCGTTCTGTGCCGGTTATACAACGCGACCAGAGTGCCGAAGGCAGCGTGCACCGAACCGAGATGATACGCCACATCACAGGGCCCCATGAGCGGCGCGCGGCCCGGATGGCCGCACAGGTTCATCAGCCCGCCCATGGCGAACGCGACAATGCTCGGCGCTTTGAAATCGCGGTACGGTCCGCTCTGGCCGAAACCGCTGATCGAAGTGACTATAAGCGTCGGATTGACCGCCTGCAGCGCCGCAAAACCGAGCCCAAGTCGATCGAGATAGCCCACCGGCTTGTCCTCGATCAACACATCGGCATGGCGCACCAGTTGGCGCAAAGTTTCCCGTCCCTGCTCAGCCGCGAGATCGAGCACGATGCCGCGCTTATTGGTATGGTAGGCCGCGAAAGACAAACTCTGCTCGGGATGGGCCGTAGTAATTTTAAACGGCCCCTCGCGGCGCATCGGATCGCCGCCGACGGGTTCAATAAGAATAACCTCGGCGCCAAGATTGGCGAACAACAGCCCGCAATACCCGCCCATGCGTCCGGTCAAATCCAAAACGCGCAAACCGGACAACGCTCCCGTGGTGCCAGTCAATTCAACCGCCATTGTGAAACTCCATGTTCGTGAAGATCACCGAAGTATATTTTTAGATGCCGGGAAAGATAGTCAAGAGTGAAAAGTGAGGAGTAAGGAGACCTCCCATCCGAATCCCCTTACTCCTTACTTTTAACTCCTTACTTCTCAAGGTTTCTCGGCGCTCATCAATGCACCGTTGCTGTCGTAAACCTCCACCGCGCCATATTTTTCCAGGACGCTTTTGATTTTGCTCGCGTCACCGACAGCGACCAGCTGAAGCGTGTCGGGGTTCAAATACTTGCGCGCGACCCGTTGGACATCTTCGGCGCTCACCGCCATGATCTTGGCCGCGTAAGTGTCCCAATAATCAGCCGGTAACCCATAGAGCTTGCGCGTGAGCGCGAAGTTGAGCAAGCGCGTCGGCTGCTCCAGTGACAGAGCGAAGCCGGCGACGATGGAGCGCTTGCTCTCTTCCAGTTCACGATTGCTCACTTTTTCATCGCGAATGCGTCTGATCTCGTTGAAAAACTCCACCAGCGCGCCATCGGTGACTTCCGTGCGCATGTTGCCGCCGGCGCGCCAGGGACCGGGATAGCGCAGCGCGCTAAAGTTGCTATAGACGCCGTAGGTATAGCCCTTCTCCTCGCGCAAATTCAGAAATAGCCGCGCCGAAGCGCCGCCACCGATGACATCGTTCATGAGCACCATCGGCAGGTAGTCAGGGCTGCGCCGGTCGATCGCGATATTGCCCAAGGCCACGGTCGTTTGTACGGAGTTGGGCCGATGCACCAGCAACACTCTGCGCGCGTTGGCCGGCGCCGGATCGCGCGGCCAGGGCCGTTCGGCCTGCCGCTTCTTCCAGCCGGCCAACTGTTTCTCCAATTTCGCGATCACATCTTTTGAGCGGACAGCGCCGGCGATGCCCAGGATCGAGTTCTCTGGCGCAAACCGGTCACGATGCCACTTGCTCAACATTTCCCGGCTGAGACGGTCGATCGATTCCGCCGTCGCCGATACCTGCGCCGCCGGATGTTCGCCGTACACCACGCGGTTGAAACGCTCGTTCAAGAGAAAATTCGCTCCCGAGCGTTGCTCGCGCAACTGCACACGCATGCGCTGCTTCATTTTTTCTAACTCGTCGGCGGGAAAACTCGGTTGCAACAGCAAATCGACGGCGAGCTTGAACCAAGCATCGAAATTTTCGCTCAGGCCCGACGCGCTGAACACCGCATCCGGGGCGCCAAACGATGCAGCAGCGCCAATCGAAGCGCCCAGGCGATCGATTTCTTCGGCGAGCTGGAGACTGCTCCGCGTCTGGGTTCCCTCTCGCAGCATTTGCGCCGTGGTATTCGCCAAGCCCGCCATCGCCACCGGTTCGAACAGCGCGCCGGCCCCGCCGATGTGAAGTTGCAGGTTGATGAAGGGCGCGCGATGATCTTCGAGAATCAACACGGTCAAACCGTTTTTGAGCTTCGCCTCAACCGGCCTGGGCAGTTTGATCGGCAAGATTTCGCGCGACACCGGCGCTCGATATTTGCGCTCGACTTTACTCGGTGACACCGCGGCCCCGTCCTGAGCGAAGATTTGCGTCGGGGTTAGGCTGAAAACAAAGCCGAGCAGAAATATCAGCCCAGCCATTGGTCGTCGATAAACGTCAATACTCATGTCGGTAACCTGAAGCCATTTAACGAGCGGCGGATTTTGGCAGGGTCGTCACCACGGTCCGATTGCTGTCGCGGAAATACTTCTGCGCCACTTTTTGCAAATCTGTTGCGCTGACCTGTTGATAATTTTGCCAAACATTATTGATCAGGCTCGGATCATTGTAATAAACCGCGAAGTGACCGAGCGCATTGGCGCGCGCGCGCGTGCTGTAGAGCTGCTGGGCGCGCTGACGGCTGAGCTGCATGCGCACCTTGCTCAGCTCCGCATCGCTCACCGGCGCGGTTTGTACCCGACGGATCTCTTCGGCTACCAGCTGCTCTAACTCGGCGAGGTCCGTGTTTGGCCGCGCCATGATACCGAACCAAAAAGTCGCTGGGCCGCGCCGTTCGCTGGCGTCGGCGCTGACACTGAGCGCCAGCTCTTTTTCCTTGACGAACTTTTGATACATGCGCGACGACGCGCCGTTGGACAGCACTTGGCCGAGAACTTCCAGGGCATACCAATCGGGCGTGTTGCCGGCGGGGATTTTGTAGACGATGTCAAGCCGCGGGGTTTGCGCAAATCCATCCTCGACCACTTTACGCCGCTCGCCCTGCTGTTCCGGTTCGCTCATGTCCGGCGCCAGCGGTGGCGCCTGGGCCGGGATATTTTCAAAATATTTCTTGATCAACTCCAAGGCGCGCTCGGATTTGAAGCTTCCCACCAAGGACAACACCGCGTTGTTCGGCGCGTAATAAGTTTTAAAGAACGCCTCGGCGTCTTCAATAGTGGCGGCGTTCAAGTCTTCCATCGAACCGATGGTCGAGTGTTTGTAAGGAAAGTTATCGTAGATCAGATCGAGTGCTACCTCGAATGTCTTACCGTAGGGGCGGTTATCGTAGCTCTGCCGCCGCTCTTCTTGCACGGTGGCGCGCTGGTTGTCGAAGTTGGCTTGGGTAATCGCCGGAGCGCGCATGCGGTCGGCTTCGAGAAAAATCGCCAGCTCCAACTGATTTGCCGGCAAGGTCTCAAAATAATTGGTGCGGTCGGCATTGGTCGTGCCATTGGCGCTGCCGCCATTTTGTTGGATCAAAATAAAATGCTCGCCCTTGCCGACGTTCTCCGAGCCTTGAAACAACATATGTTCGAACAGATGGGCGAAGCCGGTGCGCCCCGGCCGCTCGTCGCGGGAACCGACATTATAGGTAACGCAGATCGAGAACGTCGGCACGCGGTGATCTTCGGCGAGCAAGACCCGCAAGCCATTTTTGAGCTTGAACTCCTTATAATCGATATCGAAGGACTTTGCCGCTTTGGTTGAAGCGGGCGGTGGCTCGGCTTTCTTGATCTTGCTCGCTGGCGCCGACTTTGCCGCCGGGTTGCGCTGCTTCGACGGGTTCGTTTGGGCCGCGTCGAGATTGATCGCGCTGAGCAAAAACACCAGAGCCAAACCCACAGCAATGAGTCCCGCTGCGCTTCGGCCAGCCCGTCGGGTTTCAAACATTTCGACTCACCTTATCCATAGAATCCTTTGTAGCATCATTTCGCCAGACAAGGAAATTACCGTCGGCGCTTTGGTTCTTCTGCGCCTGCGTTTGACACCTCGACATTAACGGATTAATTGAGGTAGACCACGCTGCTTGCAGCGTGGAGAAATTAATTGGGGTTTCCAAAGGGGGGTGAGCATTCCCTTTGGGCGCGAGGGGGGGCAATACCCCGCTCGCGAAGTTTAATTGGAAAAGTTAACTCTGTTCGCCGAACCATCGGAGGAATTTCATGAAGAACTCTTGGGAAAACGTCACTGTCGATAACAGCCAAATGCCGCTTTACTTAAGCCAACCCGACCTGCCTGGTCCGATACCCGCCATCATCGTCGTCCAGAACAAGTATGGCGTCAAGGAATTTACCCAAGAGATGACCCGCCGCTGTGCTGAAGCGGGCTACGTCGGCGTCGCGCCGCAGCTGTATCACCGCACCGGCGAGCCGGAGACTGAGGAAGAAATCGAGCAGATTCGTCCCGCCCGCAGCGACACCAACGTGATTAGCGACTTGAACGGGACAATAGACTTTTTGAAAGGCTGCACCAAAGCTGACACATCAAGACTAGGCATCGTCGGCTTCTGCATGGGCGGGCGCGTTGCTTTTCTCGCCGCCGCGGCGACCACATCGTTCAGTGCCGCGGTCGATTATTACGGCGGCGGCGTTTATTCTCGATGGGGCACCGACCGGCCCGCACCGTCGACGCTCGCGGCCAATGTCTCCTGCCCAATTCAAGGCCATTTCGGCATGCTCGATACCAGCCCGTCGCCGGAGGAAATGCACAAGCTCGACGCCGAGCTGAATCGGCTCGGCAAGCAACATGAATTTTTCTTCTACGACAACGCGCCCCATGGTTTTAATTGCAGCGGCAGGAAGAGCTATCGTCCGGAAGCCGACAAGACTTCGTGGCAACGGACGCTGGAGTTTTTCGCCGCCCACCTGGCGCCGTCGACACAGAAAAAAGCCGCCAGCGCGTGATCAACTCGATGGGAAACTTGCGCGCTTTTATATTCGCCCTAGTGGCCCTATCGGTCCTATTCGCCGCGGGACGGCTGACTACGATCAACGCCGCCGAGCCGAGGACCCTGAATATCGGCTGGACCGGCGGATCTAACTGGACTGCGTTGCCGGATCGTGTCGCCACCGACCGAGGTTTTTACGAGAAAGAAGGACTCAAAGTCCGCTACATTCAGTTTCAGGGCACGAACCTGATGCTCAATGCGCTCTTGTCCAACGAGCTCGACTACGTAACGATCTTGCCATTCATCGCCGGCGCGGCGGCCCGCGGCTTGCCGGTCAAGATCGTTGCGGCAACGGCTAAGTCGAGCGGCTATGCGGTGATCGCAAAACCGGAGATCGACAGCGTCAAAGCGCTCAAAGGCAAAAGAATCGCCATCAACACGTTCGGCAGCTCCGCCGATTTCGCGATCTACACCATGCTCCAACGCAACGGCCTGGATCCCCACAAGGATGTTACCCTGGCGGCGGTGACCGGCAGCCCGGACGCGCGTTTCGCCGCCTTGGTTGGCGGCTCCATCGACGCCACGGTGGTTAACAGTCCTTTCGAATATCGCGCCGAGCAGAAGGGTTTCAAGACGATCTTATCGGTAAAAGAGATGGCCGAGTTCGTCAAAATTCCCATCGCCGGCTTGAGCACCTCGCAACGAAAAATCGACCGGGAGCCGGACGAGATCGTCCGTATGCTCAGAGCGTTGCGCGGCGCGATTTTGTATCTGCAAAGCCAGCGCGAAGTCGCCGTCGGATTGGTGGAAAAAATATTGAAGCTCGACCGCCCGGTGGCGGAGAAATTTTACACGCTCTACCGTGAGCAGTTTAACCCTGAACTGACCGTGCCGGAATCGGTGGTGGAGGAATGGGTTGCCGTGGGAACTTTCAGAGCGAAAGAAAAAACACTGGTTAAGTCTCAAGTCGTGCGCGATTGGAGCTTCGCCGAGAAAGCCAAAGCGCAGTAATCGCCGTCTCGAAATTAGTTCTCCAAGAGTTTTTTGACCCGTTCGATAACCTCGCGGTTTTGGTTCATCAGTTCCTTGATCAGCGTTTGAATCTCTTCGCCGGTCGACGGTTCCATGTCCAGGCGTGATTTCTCGACCTCGGCGAGCAGGTCAGGATCTTTAAGCGCTTTGGAATAAGCTTCCCGTAAAATATTTACCCGATCCACCGCCACGCCCGGCGGTGCGACCATCGGGCGGCCAAGTTCGTCACCAGCCAGAAAAATCTGCGTCAAACGACGTCCGACTTCTGACGTCTTGTATTTATCCATCAGCTCATAAATCGTCGGCACGTCCGCCAACCGTTGATCGCGCTTCTTGCCCGCTTGTATCAAGTGACGGTCAAATCCTTTTTTCTCCCAGGACAAAAACGGCTCGCGGCTGAAATGAACCGTGATGCGTGTCGCCCGGCAAACCACTTCGCCGCGCTCCATGGCAAGATCAACTTCACCACCGCCCTTGTAACCGAGTACCCGCACGAACTTGGCGCCGACGGTTTCTTCCAATAAGCGGGTGAGCAAAGCCGATTGATCCGCACTACCTGAACCGCCGCACTTGGGCGGCTCTTTAGCTTTGATAACGTCGTCGATCGACTTGTACGGTGAGTCGGCGCGGATGTAGAGCATCATCTGGCCCTTCTCTTGGGAACCGAGCCAATTGAACCGGCGCACGTCGAACTTGACCTCGGGCCGGCCGACCATTTGTTCAAGATACAAATGGGTTTGAAACATGCCAATGGTCAGCCCGTCTGGCTTGGCCATGCCGTAAAGATAATTCGCCGCGACGATCGAGCCGGCGCCGGGCATGTTTTGCACGAGCATCGTCGGATTGCCAGGGACGTATTTTCCCATCGTCCGCGCCAACAACCGTCCCCACAAATCGTAAAGCCCGCCCGGAGCGGAGCCGACGACGGCGGTAATAGTTTTGCCGCTGTAAAAATTTGCTTGGGCTTGGCTCTCGGCATTGATGTCGAAAAGAAAAACTAGAGCCGTAGCCAAGCTCACTAAACGCCCAACACTGACAAATCTCCGAAGCATCCCATCACCCATTATGACAACACTCCATCACTCCATGCCCCTTAATTCTTCCACGCCGTCGGTCTGAGAATCTTTCCCGGTCGCGCGCCGGGTCGGTGCGCCGTTTTCAATCGCCACGACGCCATTGACCACGGTGTGGGGCACACCCGTGGCTTTTTGAATCATGCGGGTCTCATTCGCGGGCAAGTCGTTGACGTACTCGGGGTCCTGCGTGTTGACAGTCACCGGATCGAAAACCGCAATGTCAGCAGCCATGCCAGGGCGCAGCAAGCCGCGATCGTTGAGGCCGAATACCGACGCGACCCGGAAAGTCAGTTTCGCCACCGCTTCTTCCAAACCCATGATGCCATGGTCGCGCACCCAGCAGCCGAGGAACGCCGTGGAGTAGCCGAACCGAGCGTCGTAGCCCATATGCGCGCCGGCATCGGACTGGCCGATCATCACGGCAGGATGCTTGAGAATCTCGCAAACCGCCTGCGGATCACCCTGGGTGTTGGTGTGCACGAACCGGGTTTCGAGATCCTCTTCGAGGGAGAGATCCAAAAAGCAATCCAATCCGTCTTTGCCCTGCGCCTTGGCGATCTCTTGAATGGATTTTTTCCCTTGTGATTTATTCTTGGCGAGCTTCACTGCGTCGACGAAAATCACATCCCAACGGCGCGGAAAGACCGAAGGGGACTGATCCTCGATCGCTTCGGCGCGAAGTTTCTTGCGGCAATCACCATCGGCGAACATCTGTTTGCGCGCTTCTAGTGGGCTAAACAGCGCAGACTTCCAGGTCGGAAATTCATCGAAGCACTGGGCATCGCGCAGCGTGTAACGGTTTTGAAACGGTTTGGCCTGGGTCATTGCGTAGATCGGCAAACCCTCTTCTTTGAAGACCCGTTCGGTGTTGGCGAGCATCTCGCGCCAGTGATGCGGGCGGCTCCAGCTATGGCTGATGCTCTGCCACAAAACCGGCCTCCCCGTGCGCCGCGCCATATCCGCGGCGTAAGCGATCCGGCCGCGCGCATCGCCGCCGCCGCCGCTCAGTTGCACGACACCGGAATTCATTTCGCCCAAAACATCTAACAGCGACCCTAATTCCTCATCGGATGCCAGACGGCTCGCCACAGGTTTTCGGTCCTCGCGAATGTGGCGCGGATTCTGATTGGTGGAAAAGCCCACCGCGCCAGCTTCCATCCCTTGGCGCACGAGGTGTTTCATCTTGATAATTTCTTCCGGCGACGCCTCGCGCTCCACCGCATCTTCGCCCATCACGTAATGGCGCACGGCGATGTGGCCGACCAGCGCCGCGGCATTGATACCGAGGCTAGAGCCGAGCGCATTCAAATACTCCGCGGTGGAAGTCCAGCGCCATTGGATTCCTTCTTCAAGCACGCGCCGGCTGATCGCCTCAACGCGCACGAAGCTTTTGATCACCGCTTCGCGGTCCGTCACTTTCGCCGGCGCCAGACTCAAGCCGCAGTTACCGATGACCACCGAGGTCACGCCGTGAAAGCAAGACGACGTGCCCAGCGGGTCCCAGAACAGTTGGGCGTCCAAATGTGTGTGCGGATCGATGAACCCGGGCGAAACCGCCAAGCCGTCGACGTTGAGCGTTCGTGTGGCATTGTTAGATAATCGGCCGATGTCGACGATTTTTCCATCGACGATGCCAACATCGCCATTGTAACTTGGCATCCCCGAGCCGTCGTAAATGCGCCCGCCCTTGATCAAGAGATCATACATATTTCCGCCCTCGCCTTTCCTTGAATACTGCCGCTGACACTAATGGAGACATTGCCGGCGGTCAAGCGTCTCCCATGCCCTCCTCAATCGAATCCGCCCGGAAAAAATTGGTTTGGAATCGCGCTCATTGTTTGTGCTATGTATTGAGGAGTTCCATCAACCCAAGGGAGGTATCCGTTCATGATGCTCAATCGCTATTTTTCGTCTGCCGTCGTGGCGCTCTGTCTGGGCGGCGCTTCTGCCAGTTTCGCCGCCAGCGCCGACATCGTTGAAGCTGCGAAGAAAGAGGGGGAGATTAACTGGTACGGTGGCGGTTCCAGTGAGATTGACGAAAACATCAACCGCGGCTTCATGAAAAAATATCCGTTTATTCAAGCGAAGAAGTTTCGCATTCAAAGCCAACGGCTATTGGTCCGCTTCGAGGCCGAAAGCCGCGCCGGAAAGCACAGCGCGGACATCGTTCGAACCACCGACTGGTACATCGACATATTCAAAAAGAAGGGATTGCTGCTCAAATATGACACGCCGGAACGAAAACAAATTCCCGACGAACTGAAGGACCGCGATGGTTTCTACACCTCGCTTTACATGGCCGTACATTCGCTGGCTTACAATCCCAGAATGGTGGCGAAGAATGACTTGCCGCGTTCCTACGACGACCTCCTCGATCCCAAGTGGAAAGGCAAGCTTGGCCTTGAAGACGCCGCCTATGTTTGGTTCGTGAACGTAATCAAGATCAAGGGCGAGAAACCGGGCGTGGAATACATGCGGCGGCTGGCGCGCCAGGGTGTCAGTTTGCGCTCGGGCACGACCTTGCTGGCCAACCTGGTGGCGGCTGGCGAGCTTCCTTTGGCGATTGATCTGTACGCATATGAGATCGAGCGCACGAAAAAGGCCGGGGCACCATTGGATTGGGTAGCGTTCGACCCTGTGATCGTGCACACGATTGCGGGTGGGATTAACAGAAATGCTCCTCATCCTAATGCAGCCAAGTTATTCATGGATTTTTTGCTTTCGGAGGACGGCCAACGAATTTATCTTGGCGAGAGCATGCAGCCGACGCGGCGAGGACTAGCCGCTGCCTGGTTCCCGAAGAATCTCAAACTCCATGTGAACGACCCGGATATCGGCGATAAATTCGGTGATTACCAAAAACTATTTCATGAGATTTTTGGCGGCAAATAGTCGGATGCTATTGTCCGTTTCGCCTTACACGCTTGCTGGCGCGCATCGCGGCGAAAGTCAAAGCGCCGGTACTGACCAACCATGTGTCAACCTCTGGCATATTCTGAATTTATTGAATTGCTGGCAGCCCGCGCCGCGATATAGCTGCTTGATGGAGAAAAACTGATCTGACGTCGCGAATTTCAGCTTGACCACACTGCTTGCAGCGTGGAACCCTTAAATGGGGTTCCCCAAGCGGGCGGGCATCCCCTTTGCGAAATTTTAATTGGCGGCGAGGAATACCCGGCCCGCGAAGTGGCTGGGTTTATTTGAGGAAAGGCACGATTTGATCATGGGCCCAACGGAAACTCTCGCGCAATTCGTCGTCGACACGCGCCTGCGCGATATTCCGCTGAAAGCGATGGAAATATCGAAGCTCGTTATCCTCGATGCCTTGGGCGTCACCCTCGCCGCATCGCGGCAAGCGATCGCGCGGATTCTGAACGAATACCTGCGCGATGCGGCGGCGGCGGCGAAAGCGGGGGTCATCGGCAGTTCACTCCGCACTGAGCCGGCGCTCGCGGCTTGGGCCAACGGCGCGCTCGCCTTCGCCCTGGACTTCGACGATAACATTCATGGTAGCACCCACACGGTGCCGGCGGCGCTAGCCATCGGCGAAGGCAACGGCGCAAATGGCGCAGCGCTGTTAGAAGCTTACATCCTCGGGCGCGATATCTGTTTTCGCCTCGACGCCGCCCTCGACGCTGGCCGACGCAAGAACCAAGGTGGGCCGACCTCGCGCGGCTGGTTCGCCGGCGGCACCACCGGCAGTTTGGCCGCTGCTGCTGCGGCCGGAAAAATTTTGCAGTTGAATGCCAAACAGATGGCCACAGCCTTCGGCATCGCGGTGGCCGGCGCCGGCGGCGTTAGGCGCAATTTCGGTACCATGGCCAAGGCGCTGCAAACCGGCAATGCCGCGCGCAACGGTGTCACTGCGGCTTTGCTGGCGCAAAAGGGTTTCACTGCGGATCAGACCATTCTCGAAGCGCCGATGGGCTTCGCCAGCGCGCTCTGCCTCGAAGGCGAATGCGACTGGGACGCGCTGACCGAAAACTTGGGCAAATATTTTCACATGGAAAAAATGCCGCCGATCAAGCGCTTTCCCACCTGCACGCCGGCGCACCGTCCCATCGAAGGGCTGTTGGCGTTGCGCCAGCAACATGGCTTCACGGTAGACGATGTCGAAAGCGTCGAGAGCGATTTTCATCAGCGCTCGCTGGCGCGCACCGATCCCCAGGAAGCGATCGCTGGACCGAATAGCATGCCGTTCATTCTCGCCATCGCTTTACTTGACGGCAAGATCACGCTGGAACAATTCACCGACGAAAAAATTCACGACCCGCGCGTGCGTGCCGCCATGGTGAAAATCCGCCATCGCGCTAACCCACGGCAACCGGGCCAAGCGGAACCGTCGGACCGCATCACGGTGACGCTCAAAAACGGCGTGGTTCACACCATCGAAGTGGCCGAGCGCACGACCTACACGAGCAGTAGTGATATTCACGCAAAATTCTTGAGCTGTGCGACGTTGGCGCTGAGCCGCACGCGCGCTGAGCAGTTGGGCGAACTGATTGACCGGCTTGACAACGTCGAAGATGTTGGCGCATTGATGCGTTGCATGAACGGTAATGATCTCAAAACATCTCCTCATTAACTGGAGCGAAACGATGCAGGAACCAATCCTGATAAACAGAAAGTCGCAGAAATCCAGATGCTACTCGTTGCCCGCATGTCTTATCGCCCTGCTGCTCGCCGTTATCCAAGGTACGGCTTGGGCGGGTCCGGTCGAAGGCAACCCGCGCCGGGGCGGCACCTTGATCCTGGGGATGGCTGCGGATCCATCGACGCTCAACTGCGGCATCGAGAGCAGCCAGATCGTCGCCATGGTCACGTCGAATATTTACAACGGCCTGCTGCACATGGATGAAGAGTCGAATCCTCATCCCGACTTGGCCCAGTCGTGGGACATCTCCCCAGACGGCTTGGTCTACACCTTTCAGCTGCGCGACAACGTCAAATGGCACGACGGCCAGCCGCTCACTTCTGCGGACGTGAAGTTCAGCTTCGAGAATCTGGTCGGCAAGTACAACGCGCGCGGCCGCGAAGCGTACCGTAACATCAAAGCCATCGAGACGCCGAATGCGGCCACGGTGAAGATCAGTCTCAAAAAAGTTTATTCGCCGTTTCTTGAAATCCTCACTGCCCACGACGGCTGCATCATGCCCAAGCATATCTACGAAAACACCGACGTGTTCAAAAATCCGCGCAACAACGACCAGCCCATCGGCAGCGGCCCGTTTAAATTTAAGGAATGGAACAAAGGCAGTCACGTCACGCTGGTGCGCAATGAAAATTATTTCAAGAAAGGCCGGCCGTTCTTGGACAGCGTCATCTACCGCATCATTCCCAATGCGGCGACCCGCGCCATCGCGTTTGAAACCGGTGAGATCAATGCGATCTTCGCGAGCAATTCATTTCCCTATCAACATGTCGACCGGCTCAAGAAATTGAAAAACTCCGTCATCAAGGACATCGGCTCGCCGTCGCTGATAGGCGTGAATTTTAATCTAAAAGGCAATCCAATTTTAGCCAAAAAAGAAGTCCGCGTCGCCATCGCCCATGCCATCGACAAGAAATTCGTGGTCGAAAAAGGTTTGCGCGCGGTAGGCAAAGTCATCGACAGCGTGATCCCGCCGGGCATCCCCTGGGCCTATAACGCCAACGTGCCCAAGTATCCCTTCGATCTAAAAAAGGCCAACGCCCTGCTCGATGAAGCGGGCCATCCGAAAAGCGCCGGCGGCACACGTTTCTCGCTTAAGCTTAGCTTCGAAGCCGGCAACGATAACGCCGAGCGGCCGGTGCAGATTCTGCGCGAGCAACTAAAAGCCGCCGGTATCGACATTAAACTTGAACGTCTCGAGCGCTCGGTGATGCTGGAAAAAGTTTTTCAGAAATACGACTTCGATCTCTGGTTCGGCCCGCTCACCACCCGGGGCCATCCCGCCCTTGGCACCGCGCGCTTATATGCGACCTCGTCGATCACCGGCCAGCCGTTCACCAATTTCACTCGCTACAGCAATCCCAAGGTCGACCAACTGTTCGAGCAGGCCGTAGCGGCAACCAAGAAAGCCGACATGGTCAAGGCCTACTATGAAGTTCAAGATATTTTGATGCGCGACCTGCCAACCATTCCGGTGGCCGACCGGCTCCAGCTGAACATCATCAAGGATCAGTTCCGCGGCGCCCTCACCAGCACCGAGACCTACGAACGCATGGACGAGATCTGGTGGGTCAAAGGCACAGCGCTCAAAGACGGCGAATTCGAGCGCGACTGATCGACCGCTCGACTTCGATTTGGAATTTGTAATCTGGAATTTGCAATCTGAAATCTGCAATCGCGAGCGTTAGCGAAGCGCACATGCCGATTCTAACTTTCGTCCTGCGCCGTTTGCTCCACGCCTTGCCGCTGCTGGTTTGCGTCATCGTCTTCAATTTTTTCCTGATTCACCTGGCGCCTGGCGATCCGATTCAAGCCTTGGTCGGTGAGTTTCCCGCCCCCGAGGCCTATCTGGCCGAGATGCGCAAAGCTTTCGGTCTCGACCAGCCGCTTTATATTCAGCTGTTGCTGTATATCAAAAATACTCTCTCCGGCGATCTGGGCTTTTCCTTTTACTATCGCCAGCCGGTGCTGAGCGTCATCATGGACCGCGTGCCGGCGACGTTGCAATTAATGCTTCCGGCGCTGATCTTCTCCGCCGCCGTAGGAATACTTCTGGGAATTCTATCCGCGCGCAAACCCTACTCGCTGGCGGACAACGCCATCAGCGCTTTTTCCTTGTTCGGCTATTGCGTGCCGGCGTTCTGGTTCGGCCAAATGCTCATGGCCGCCTTCGCCATCGAGCTCGCCTGGCTGCCTTCACAAGGAATTAAAACCGTCGGCGCCGATCTGACCGGCGCGGCACTCGTGCTCGACCGGGCCGCCCACCTCGTCCTGCCGTTTATCGCTTTGGCGATCCGCCATTTGGCGGTCAACGCGCGCATGATGCGCAGCAGCATGCTGGAGGTGGCTTACGAAGATTTCGTTACGGTGGCGCGCGCGAAAGGTTTGCATGAAAAAGATGTCATCGCGCGCCACATGGTGCCCAACGCATTGATGCCCGTGGTGACCATCATCGGCGTCGATGTCGGCTTTCTTTTTACCGGCTCGGTATTAGTTGAGACCGTTTTCGGCTGGCCAGGAATCGGCCGGCTGATGTACGAGTCCATCGTCAAACGCGACTATCCGGTCCTGATGGGAAATTTTCTCATGACCACCGCGCTCGTAGTTCTTGTGAATCTAGTCGTCGACCTGGTCTACCTGTGGCTCGATCCGCGGGTTAAGTACGGTAAGTAGATTGTTTGGCTGCCATGTTTGACGGAACGAGGAATTTTCTCGCGCAAAGAACGCCAAGGACGCCAAGATAAAATTTGATAAAAAACGGGGACGGGGGGAGAGGCCTTTGCGAGCTTAGCGTGCTTGGCGCGATAATTTTTTTGGATTTGTACTGTTAAACAATATCCAGGTTAAGTTCTAAAACCTTGGTTCTGTTTAGTCCCATGTCTTGGCGTCAACTCTGGCAACAGTTTCGCAGAAACCGCGCGGCGGAGTTGAGCTTATATTTAATCATCGGCATCGTCTTCGCCGCGGCGCTGGCACACCGGCTCTCACCGTACGATCCCTTCGCCCTCGGCGATGACACGCTCATCGCGCCGCGCGGCGATCACTGGATGGGCACCGACGATCTCGGCCGCGACACCTTGAGCCGAGTGATCCACGGCAGCCGAGTTCCCCTGCTGGTCGGTTTTCTCGCCACCGCGGCGTCGATGGCGCTGGGCATCCTGATCGGCTCTCTATCCGGTTACTTCGGCGGCCGCACCGATGTCGTCTTGATGCGTGCGACCGAGTACGTCCTGGTCGTGCCGCGATTTTTTCTCGCCCTGTTGGTCGTCGCCATGCTCGGCACCGGCATCGAAAAAATTATTCTCGTGATCGGCATCCTAGGATGGCCGGAAGTCGCCCGGGTGGTGCGCGCGCAATTTCTCACCTTTCGCGAGCGCGAGTTCGTTCTCGCCGCCCGCGCCATCGGCGCCAGCCATGCCAAAGTTATTTTTCGCGAGATTCTCCCTAATGCGATTCCACCGGCGGTGGTGGTGGCGTCTATCCTAGTCGCACGGGCGATTCTTTTAGAAGCGGGTTTGAGCTTTCTCGGCTTGGGCGACCCCAACCTGATCAGCTGGGGCTCGCTGTTGAGCGAAGCTCAGGAACGGATCAGCGCGTCGGTCTGGCTGGCGCTCTTTCCAGGCTTGGCCATTTCTCTGCTCGTGCTCTGCATCAATCTATTCGGCGACGGCATCAACGACGTGCTCAATCCGAAGTTGCGAAAGAAATAACGGCGATGAATGCTCTTGTCGTGGCCATTTATAAATTACGCTGCTACGCGGAAATGGATTCCTCTTCTGGAACACGGAGAGTCGCATTTGGTTTAACGTCGAGCCAACGAAGCATCCCCAGGTTTCGGATAGTTGAGGCCACATCAGTTTCATCCAACGGTGGTCGCCGCTTCTGCTTCCATCGTAAGACGGCTTCAAAGACTTCGACCTCTGACGGCTCGCCGCGATTTTCCTTCTTGAGGGCGTCAGCAGCAAACATTACCGTTGCGATAACCTCTGCCTGATCCGTGTTTATTCTCATGAACAGATCGGTGGTTTTCTCAATGATCGGCATCCACTTATCCAATGAAACTTGGCAATCTTTTCTAACTCTTTCGAAATTTGGGCCAGTCTTTACCAAAAACATCTTGCCGCGGCGCTCTTCCTGCAGCAGGTTGCTATTGACCAACTTCGCCTCAGCGTTTTTTAGATCTTCGCTAAATGGTCCAAAGCTGCCCTTCTGGTAAACAAAGCCCGTGGGCAAACCCTGGCGCGTAGCGACGTAGGCAATCGCGTGAAAAGTGCTAAGCACTATGGGCCAGTGATACGGCTGGTCCTCTAACTGGCGGACTATTTCGACCAATGCGAGCCAAGACGGTAAAATTGTGCATACTCGCGACATCGGGAGCGCCCGCTTCTTTTTGGATGCTTGCTTTTTTTGCATCACCGACGACCGTGCCGCTCTAATGCTCGGCGCTGCTGTCTTGAAAGAGGAGGGTTTGTTGGCTGCTGCAGTGGCGGTTGCGCCTGTATCGCTATATTCTGTTCGACAACGACCATTCGCCGGTTATCGTGATTTTCGATAATTTTAGCTGCTGGTCCACTGAACGTTATTTCGTTGACATGAAGAATTGATAGCACGGCGTCCTGAAGAGCATCGTCGTCTTCCAATCGCTTAATCCGTAGACCTATGGACTGAAGTTCCGGATAACGGATAGGCCTGGCATGCGTGCGAAACCTATCGTAAGAATCCGCTGATCCGAACCATTCCGCGATTTGGGCGGCTTTTGTCGCTCGCTCATTTTCGGGTATGTTCATGTCCGCGTGGCGCAGCATGTATTTTTCGAGCCAAGCTGCCACCACTTCCATGGAAAGCTTTATGGCTTGATTACAAAACTCGATCAAACCGCCCGCGTAGGAGCGCAGTATTGGCGTCCAGGCTGCAATGCTCGAAACATCCTGCTTGCATTGCTCTTTAGCGCGCTCGAAGTCGCGTAGAATTGCATGTGCGGGTGCAAAGCGGCTGCCTTCGGGTACCGGAACAAGAATCTGCGGATCTATCGGTCCCAATTCCGAGTGAGCGCCGACAAGAATCTCGTCGCAGCCGAGGGCGATCATCGTAGCAGCGGATTTTGCCTGGAGCGGAACGATAGCGCGGATATAATCGAATCGTGTACGTAGATATTCAAGGATTTGTTCTGCCGCTTGAGGCGAACCACCAGGGCTATGGAGAATAAGATCCAGCTCTCGCTCTTTTACCCCATAGCAGCACTCCATAAAACCATGAACATCGGAACCTTCAACGGAATACGTGATTCGGCTATTGCGCTTCTGAAGCCAACCGCTGGAGTACGAAATAACCGGCCGGCCGGATATCGACTTTAGTCGCTGGAGATACTTGTGACGTATGCCGTCTAAATCAGGACCGGTGGGAGCACGTAGCCGTGCACTTTCGCTTACTTCTTTAAGGATTTGGCCCCAGGTAGGCACGTGCAGGCGGGTTAATAATTTGTTGAATATGCCACACCGGCCTGTGTCTCGCCGGCCATTACCGCTGCCCGGTAAGTTCGCTCGACCGCTTCGTAAACCTCTACGAGTTCAAGCGCAGTATCAGCTACGGGGTGTTTTTGCTCCTTAAAAATGCCTTTGAGCGGATTTGAGCGTATTTTTTTTGACCTTCGCTTTCTCTGTGAAACTGCCCGTTTTTTCATTCTGTCCTCCTTTATCAACGTCAGCCGGAGGTCAATGCGTATCCATTGTTACAGCAATATTTATACCGCGCAAAATGGTTGAGTCGGTTTTATACATCCACGATCGGAGTGAGTCAACAACCGGTTCTCGGTCAAAGTTTTTGACTGGGAAACGACGAGAAAATAGCTTCCGTAGTCCCGGCCATGCCGACGGGCACGCCCGCTTTTGGGACAATTTGCGATTACTCGTCCCCTTCGTCTACCGGTGCGTCGCTCCCATCCGGTACTTGATGTCGTAGTTGCCGCCCTGAGCTTGGTCGAAGGGATGAAGTCCAACTCCTCATCCGTGAACCCATAGTGCACCGCCAGCACCCGGTCGATTCGGTCGATGTTGGGATCGGACGGGCTTAGAAGAAACTCTTAGGATGGAAAAGATCCGACCTATTTCATTCACTTTCTGATTCAGTCACGTCGTCTCGCGAAGCAATTCCTCAAGGTAGTGACTTATTCGATCTTTGTTAGCGGACAGACTGGAGAACTGCTTCTCGCAAACATCACTGAATCTCGCTAGCACCTTACGGTTAATCTCTTCCTGGTCTTCGAAAATGGCCAGCGAGCGAAACGAGACTCGCCACTTTTCAAACTGGAGTAGAGCGATCGTTGAGTCGCGAACCTTGTCGTCATTCGGCAGCGCCTGCACAAACACAGGCCGTGTCCTGCCGTTGATACGGCAATCCACCATGTATTTCCCGTCAGGATCGTGCTCAGTGTCACGCCAATCAAAAGTCCGGCGGCCGTCCGGCACATGGATTTCCATGAATTCCCGGAAATCCTCCATGAACGTGGACTTCACGAGCTCGCATGAAAGGTAGGTGACGTCGGTAATCTTAAGCAAGGCCTGAACAAAGCTATAGAGTGCATCGCCGTAACGATCCTCTTTGACCTCTATGGCGAGCTCACCCTCACGGTCGCTAACAGTGAACATCGACAACGCGTTACTAATTATTTTCTGACGTGTCCCGCGGCGAAGGTCTTTTTCATCCAGGCTGTAGGTCAGGTGCATGTAGATGTGGCCTTCATCGGAAAGAAGCCAGTGGGAATTCTCGTGCTTGAGGACGATGACCAGATGGTCGCCTTCCTCAAACTGAACCGGAGTAAAAACCTGGTAACGATTCATGCCCTCCGAAACCAGCCTTATGCGGTCGCAAACCTTTTCTTTGAATTCTCTTTCAATAGATTCAACTGACATAGCCAGCGCACCGGTCTACAGGCGAGACCCTAAAGGCGACAGCAGCGTCAAAAACGTATTTTTATAAGCTCTATTGAGACTTCGGTGCAGGGCGCAGGTCGGCCGTGACCGGCAATTCAAATAAATCGCTGCGCAGGAGCCGTGTCGAGAAAAACAAAACTTCCAGGTTCTCAATCTCACCGGTTTTCGGATTCATGCGCGCGATGACTTCGTCTCCCAGTTCCTCGGACTCCTGTTCCGCGTAAGGAGGCCTCTTGTTGATGTACAGGATGTCTCCCTGGCGGTCATACTGGAAAGTTAGTTTCGCTTCCATTCTTCATCTCCCTCCGAGATTTTTTTCGTCACGTAGGCCGTCACAATCCAGTTCCGGTTCCTTGGTTTAGCCTCACTGACCACGACCACCACCAGGTGTTTACCCTGCACCACATCATCATACCATTTTGCTAAGAGCCGTGCATTCCCAAAGCGTTTACTCCGGCGAACCTGATCTGGGTCTGCCAATGTGTCGCCGATTCGATCCTTGTGATCTGGGAGCAAATCGGGATGGTGTTCCGCTATATGCTGCTCGCGTTCATCGGAAAGCTCGACTTCGTCACCCAAATACGGACAAGGATATATTGTCATTGATTTTCCTCAACCGCTGGGTCATCGGCGACTTCCGGGCTGCCTGCTTTTTCTTACCGGCTCTCTTCGATAATGGCGATCTCTTCGCGCGTGTGGCCGTAAAGGGAATACATGCCGCAATCACTTCCGGTCCGTAGAGTCAATCCTCTCGAACTCATCATCGATGAGTTTCTGTATTTGGCGCGTTTCAGCGCGCATTTCCTTCGATTTGGCGAAGGCGCCGAACAATTTCATCCACGGACTTTTACGCGCCTCGGCCGGAGACGCATCACGTAGTTGTCCGTCAATGATCGCCGCAAGGAGCTGTTTCAACGGTAGGCCCTTCGTAGTCGCCAAAGCTTTGGCACGCCGAAACGTCGTGTGCGGTATATCAATCATTATTTTCAAGGAACTCAATTCCCTTTCATATCGTTCCTGGTTCCCTGAATCTAGATTTCTCCGCGGAATGTGCCAACGGGCGACCATTACCGTAACGCTCGATTTGTCCGCCGGGTGTTGCGTGGATAATAAGAATTACGTCCTCCTCCGCGTCACATCCAGTCCGGTACTTGATGTCGTAGTTGCCTGCCCTGAGCTTAGTCGAAGGGATGAAGTCCAACTCCTCATCCGTAAACCCGTAGTGCGCCGCCAGCACCCGGTCGATATCATCGAGGATGGCAGTGGACGGGCTTGGCCGAAATGCTTAGCCGGGAAAAGACCCCTTTTCCGGTTCTTTCTACGTTTTGCTCCGAGCAGCGTTGTTATCTTTGATTCTTTTTTTGCCCTGAGAGCTGACTCCTCGCGGGTTTACTCACCATTAGTGCTCTTTCTCGAATGCTGAGAGACCGGGCATATTCACCTATATCCATGGCTGGGACAGTTCCCAGCGACTGAAGAGACTGGAGCAATTTTAGAATAAAAAACACTATCGCATCCTTCTGTCCGGTCGTTTCAATCCTGATTACACTGCTTTCATAATGGATACAAAAACTGCCATGCGATAACATGCAGCCAATATCGAGACGCTCGGCAGGAACACCGGACCGGATCGCCTCCTCAAAATGAGTTCCAAAGGGGTCTGTCCAGCTTGAGCCATCAGCCAGTAGACCGCCGACAATCTCAAAGGGTCGACGGGCCTCGAAAATACCGCCCGCATGCGGTATTGGTGCACTTGTCCTCAGCAACCGCCTAACCGAAGAAACCTTTTTACTTGCGTACTCTATTGTCGCCTTATTAACGCGAGGCTTTATTTCCATAACTGCATACACGCTCTCTGCAGGCACGTAACAGGCACCTTGGTAATCCAACAGAAACGGTGAATACTGACGGTCAAAGATCACCAAATCAATTTGGTCACTAATCCGTCCCCATGAGTCTACAACGAACGCCTTACGGACTTGATACCGCACGGGAAGATACGTTGAAAGCAACGAGATCCACCCAGCTTCGACAACGTCACCTTGACTAGAGGGATGAAGGACATTTTCACGAGTGGATTTTAATCGCTCAGACATCTGGGCTTGCAGTCCGGAAAACAACCGCGTGATGTCCACCCGCTTCTGCTTCACCATAATATGTGGCCCCAATCAGCCGCATCGAGGCTTGCTTTAGCAGCTAGGCTAATTTGTTGTTTCTCCGAGGTCGAAAGCTCATCGGAAACAACATTGTTTGTATTCGCGGGATCGATGATGCGACGATCTACGAGATCACTCGCAAGGAAAGCCAGCACCGTGAGCATATTGCTGGCCAGGGGGAATGGAACCTTTCCCTTGAGAGCCTCTAGTACCGAAAGCTCGAGATAAAACGAGGGGAAATCCAGCGGCCGAAGCTGACGCCAAATCTTAGTAAGGCATATTGGATATCTTCTTGGGGACTGCTTGATCATCTGAACATGTGAGTCGACATTGGTCTGTAACCATGTGCCCGACTTTCTCGAGAACAGACTGTAGTTGTTACCGCTTGGGAACTGCAGTCGTCCAGGCACAATATCAATAGAAAGGCTCCCGTGAGAAACGCGGATCGAAACGTTGCGCAATTCAGTGCCTAGGCCATTCCCTTTTAAGAAACCGTCTAGATGGTGGTAGATGTCTGCCAGCGAACCCGGGGTATGACGTTTTAAGGACACGAAAATGTCCAAGTCGGTATCGCCTCGAATAGCAGTTCCTTTCGCAAATGACCCAGAGGGGCGAATTCCTGCAAGGTAGACGTTTGCCCACTGCTTTAGCAGCACAGACAAATCTCTATAGGCTTTCATGACCTTGAGACGCTCCGCTGCCGTCGGGGCATATCGAGTAATGACTTGGCGCAGATATTGTTCTGGGGTCATTTAGGTTTCTCTAGTTGTCTATTCTTTTGCCGGGAAGAGAAGAGGAAAGCGGATAGAAACTGTCGCTGAAACCTATGGATATCGATTCCTGACCGAACAGGACTATCCCGTTCCCCAAAATTCGGCCTGCCAACTTATTTCACCATCACGTCAGGATTGCTCCGCAGATTCTTCGTGGTGGTGTTCGCGGTGCCAGGATGCCCTTAATTCTTGGGCGCGACGAATCACTCGCTCAACAACTTCGTCGTGTTCGGGCGCGGCTGATGAAGCGCTCGGAATGATCTCTGGAGTGATGCCCAACTCCTCCAAGCGACGGAACACCGGTTCTAACGCGCGGTCTTCGTCGCGGAAGAAAAGGCTGCCGCGAATGCGGACGAATGTCCAATGGCCAACCCGCCTCAAAACGGCTTCCCGATCGAGGTCCTCCTGGAGCTTTTCTGGACCGTGGAATTCCTCGCCATCGCATTCGATCGCCAAGCGGCGCCCATTTCCTATAACCACCAAATCGATGCTATACGCTCCGGCCTTATATTGCGGTCGCACATTGTAGCCGCGTTCCATCAGTCGTCGCAGGACAGTTCCCTCGAACACTATCGAACGAGGATCGACCTTCGCTAGGCGCTTTTCTAATTCACGCTCCCACGCCTCCGGATCGAGAGCGTGTTCGATGAGACGACGGCGATAGTCGCCAACTTGCAGGTCTGTTTCATGGTTCAGACTGTGAACGACCCACATCTGATTCCGTGCGCGGCTTGCAGCAACATTGAAGCGCTTTTTGAAAATCTTCTTTGGGCCTTCTTGGCGCATGGAAAGCGGCGGCTGCTCAGGAGACGAGTCTACTACTGAGAGGAACATAACATCGCGCTCGTCGCCCTGGAACTGCGCCGAATCTCCACAGAGGACTTGCCTTCGCCGATATTCGGCCGGTTCGAGGCGTTGTCGTAAGATGCTGTCAATTCTCAGGGCTTGCTTGTCGCCTACGAGCGAGACCACACCGAAGGTTGCCGGTTCAGCCAAGTCGTTCTTCGCATACTCCGGCTGCTCAATGGCGGCACAAATCAGTGACGCGATGGTTTCGGCCTCCACCTCATTCACGTTGTCGCGGCGGTCGCGCCCGTCCTGGACTCGGTAGTGAACAACGTGGGGATTGAGAGGGACTGAAGATGCTTCGCGAAGCGGTTTGATCTCGCCTTTGTAAGAGAGATTGTTGCTGAACGCGATAATATTGGGTGCGCACCGGAAGTGTTCCGTCAACCGAATCACTCCACCGAAAGCGACTTGAGCCAACTCATAGACCGAGGTCTCACCGTGATAGACCACATTGTGTGGAATCCCGTCGAGATAGGTATCACTTAGTTTCTTAACTTCCTCTGCATCCACGCCGACTGCGACTGGAGTAACTTGCTCGTCATCGCCAACTATGATGGTTTGGTGCGCAAGATAGAGTGCGAAAAGCGAGGTTGGATCGCATTGGCTGGCCTCGTCAACAATCACGACATCAAACCGAGTCTTTCGAGGATCAAAGGTATCAGCCACTTCAACTAGAGGCATAATCCACACTGGTACTGCGTCTTTTGCCATGGTGATCTCACGGCGGGCGGCGGCCCGAAGATCGGCGTCGCGCACTCCCTTGCCTGTTTTGGAGAGCTGTTTCCGCATTAGCGCGTAGGCTCCGAGGGCGTGTTTCTGAACGTTGCCGGTCTGGCGGATTTGATTCATCCACGTTTGCTTTTCAACGAGTTGCGCAGTGATGTCAAGAAGCTGCTGGCTGAGGCCTTCGATCTGTTGCTGCAATTGGTCGAGAGACACACTCGCCCGTCTCTCCAACTCATCGTAAAACTGCCGCCATTCCCAAGCGGAGCGCGGGTCACCCGGCGGCTGCGGCTTATTGTGCTGCGCCACTCGATTCTCAATCGCTGACGTCCAAGCGGGTGCCGAGCAGGCGAGGTGTGTCAATAATTCACGCCGCTTCGCCAAGTCCAATTCCAGCGTTTTTAATCGGGCCAGTTCTTCGTATGCGGATTGATAGTTCGCCGGCGACGCATCGTGCATAGCTTGGCGCAACCGCTGTGTCGCTTGGGCTTCGGACTGGCCCGACTCAGGTACCTGCTCATACCATGCACGCAATTTTGCCAGAAGCCGCTTATGACGAAGCCAGCCACTCCGCGCTTGAAGAATCGGGCTGAGGTCGCCGAGAACCGCGCGACGAATCCGGCGAAGCTCCGCGTTGTCCCCCGCTTCCGGTGGGGTTGAGTCCAGGAACCGGGACCATCGAAAGCCGACACGCTGAAATTCACCTTCGAGCGGTTGCCATGTGGAGACGTGCCATTCCAAACAGACTTGGATTTGCGGCACAAACTGTTTGCAGACCTGCTCCGGTCGTTCGCTGAGTTCGGAACACGCGAGCCCACCCTTACAGGCCATCTGTCGGTCCCAGCGTGCAACCAACTCCGAGCGAAGTTGGCGCATCCGCAGCAGTGCCCGTAATGCATACAAGTGAATTGGATCGTTCAACTCAAAAGCGCGGTTGCCAATGCGAACCTTTTCCTTGAACTCGAACCAATGGCGCTTAGTCAGTTTGGCGAGCAGACCAAACGAGTTACCGGCTTCGTGGTGTTGGATAATTTTCTCCACCAGCGCCAGCAATTCGTGTGGGGGGCGCGGGTCGGAAACTTCCGGGCCGTGTTCCATGACCAGCGCATGGCACTCATGCACCTCACGCCAGGTCGTTTCAATTGTCTGCACCAAAGACTCCCATTCACGGCGGGCCTGCTCGCCGTCTCGCCCTGCTTGAACCGCCTCCAGTTGCCAAGGGACGCTGTCGCGGAGGAACTCAATCGTCTTGCTAGCCAGCTCTAACATCCGGTCAAACTCGGCCAAGTCATCCGGTTCCAGAGCACCATCCCACAGCTCTTCGCGCAGCCGAAGGTTCTGGCCAGCTAGTGCGGTCATTTCCTCAACGGCGAATCGAAATTCGTTTGGCGTCGGCAACGTGCTCAGTTCCGGCCGCCTGCGCGTCAATTCGCGCTCGTCGGAGAGAGAAATGCGAGCGTTGGTTTGGTAAAGTGCCACCACTTCCGCGTGGGAAAGGGGCAGGGACACACCAAGGTTCACCGGGCTGGGGATCCAGTCATCCTTGCCGACGCCTTGCTTCACACGCCTGGCCGCGTCAATAGGCCGCGTGGGTTTTCCGCCGAAGACGACATCACGAATTTCATCTTGTCTGGCATCGAGAAGTCTGTTACGCGCGCCACGCAGCGCTTCAAGGATGCGCGTTCGCTCTCCACGCAAACGTTGCGCGTCCCGTTCCAGAAGGCGGTCATCGTCGCTTAGGCGAACGTGAATCTTCTGCACCGACGCCTGAAGTTCATCCTGACTCTGCTTATCGCTATGAAGAACACTGATGCAAAGTGGCTGAAGTGGCTCGACGACTTTTTGCCTAAGCACGCGCAGCGCCTTGGGCGTATGGGCGGTGACGAGCACGCGCTTGCCCTGGGCGAGCAAATGACCGAGGAGATTCGCAATGGTGTGCGTTTTGCCAGTGCCGGGCGGCCCTTGCACGAGGACGCAATCTCTACGAGCGAGTTGTCTGGCGATTTCAAGCTGCTCACGATTGGCAGGCTTGCTCAAGAGAACTTCGTCATCCTCATTTCCGAACGAAAGCCCACCGGAGTGAGACTCCGGCTGACCGACAACGCTCTCCTCCAGATCGAGGATTTGTAGCAACGAAAGCGGAAAAACATCCCGGCTCGCGATGTCCTCCAGCACCAGATCGAAGACATTGCCCGGTCCAGTGCGTCGCGCTCGCATGAAAATCGCCGGCTGGCGCATCATGACCGGCCCGCTCTGCTCTGGCTTGGCGCTCTGTTGATTGAAGAGGGATAAGTCAGACTGCAATGATGCTCCCGCACTTTTGCTTGCGGGTGCCTGGTCGCTCTCAATCATTGTGCCGCCACCCGGGAAGAGTCCTTGGACGAGCCGGCGAAGGAAACCGTCGGTGTCCTCGGCTCCAAGAGGTGCAAATTCCGCTTTCTTCAGCTCGTCCACGCATCGGGCAAGCTGGGAAGTGTTCACTTCTGGCAGGACACGGAGAAACTCCACGTAAAGCTCCGGGGGTTGCTCTCGCTTGCGGAAAACAAACTGCGGCTGGCGTTTTTCCGGATAGAATTCCAGTTCCAGCTTTTGCAGGAGGACCGGATGGCGAAAGTCGCCGCCTGCATCGAGACAATGCAAAAGGCCATCGCCAACCAGCAGTTCAATCCTCTCGCCTTCCCGTTCTTGAACTCCATACCACTCATAAACGTTCTGAAAGAGAGCCAAGGATTGTCGTGCAGGACGCTCGTTCAGTATCCACTGCTCGCGTTGCTGCTGCCATGTGCCTAGAAGTAAAGGACGCCGGTAGTCGGCTTCAAACCGCTCAATAAGCGTCTTCCCATCTTTTTCAATGACATTGCGGCTCCGCCGCACTTCCGCCTTGCCGGAAAGTTCCTGCCAACCCGGGTTGAGCCATTCGGACAATCCAGCAGGCGGCGATGGGCACTGCGTGATAGCCGGACGCGTCAAACGCAGAACGATATCGTTGTTCTCAGTCTCATCAGTCGGTTTGCCGACGTCTCGAAACAGTTCGACGGAAGTATGGGTAGGTAGGTCTTTCAGCCAGAGGAAGTGCGGCTGTTGGGCGATGTCCCGAACCGGCGGATAGCGTAGATCTATGTAGGCTTTGAGGAACTCGAAGAGCTTCGTTAACCGTTCGCGCACCGGTTGCATGTTTGGTTGTTCGCTCATCGTGCGATTGCCCCGAGAACACGATTTTCCGACAAGACGCCGTATTGTTGCCGTGGAGCGCATCTACTGGGACCCAGTGCTTGTGCTCGCTTTTCGAGAGGCCGAGCCGCATCGTTGGAACCACCGAACGGGAGTTGTGCCCGAAACTCTTCCGCCAGTTTGCGCTTCAAGCGAATTACAGCGTGATTGCTGACTTCGTCCTCGTGCGGTAACAGACTGTAAGCTTGGCGGAGTGCCTCCTGCGGCAAGCGTTGCATACCGACGAGAAGGCGGCATTGGTGGCCTGTACCGCCCGGCCAATTTTCTATCAAGGCATCAAATGCTTTCCATCCGCGCAGATTGAAATAGCCCATCAGAAATCGGCCCTCGAAAAAATCTCGACCGTCTCGCGCAGCGCGGGAAGGAGTTGCTGATCTATATTGTCGAAAATTCTCGGCAAGGAGGCGCGCCCCTTTTCTTGCAGCGGCTAAATTGCCGCGATTCTATTCGAGTGGCCGATTTTATTACAAGCTTAAAGGTTACCAGGATTTGTTCGTTGGAAGATGAAATCTAAAACCGAGCGGTGCACGGTCGAATTACCCGACCGTGATCACGCCGCGCCCGTCCTGCCACTTGACCTCGGTGCCGCGTCGTCGCGACAGGCCGGCGACTTTGTCGATGATCTCTCGGCCTAATTTTTCGTCCGCCAACAATGGCCGGCCGCGTTGCCAGCGCGGTTTACCGAAACCGAGATCCAACGGATAGAGATCGACGCGCGCCAGTTTACGTTCCTTGAATTCGCACTTGGCAACTACCTGCTTCCAATAGTTGGGATCGGCCGGATGGCCGACGCGGTCGTTTTGGTAACGCACGTCGGCGAAGTCGGCGGGGCCCGCGTCGCCGCCGAGGCCATAGCGCGCGTAGGCTTCTTCGGCGAGAAAGCGCGGTGTTTCGAGCTCGAAGATCGTCGTGCCCAAGCTGTGGAAAATCGGCCGGCCGCGATAAATCTCGACGCCAAAAGGCTCCTGTGGTCCGTGCGCGACAAAAATATCCGCGCCCGCCTCTATCGAACGATGGGCGAAGTCGACGGCGAAATCGGCCAACTCGTCAATCTCGCTCCGATGTGCCGCAGTCAACAATTTTTCCCCGCCGAGCTCGTGGCAGTGAAAACTCACCACCACCCAATCGGCCATGCGCCGCGCTTCTTTGATCTGTTGGAGATTTTCCTCGACATCGTGTTTATGGCCAACCGTGCGTAGCCCGAAGCTGTCGCCTTTTTCAAAGCGCAGGTTGCCAAAACTGTATTCGCTCTCGCTCTGAGCGCCGACGCGCGAGCGCGCGTCGCCCAAATTCTCCCGCCGCGTGCGCGCCGTGTCATAACCCAGCGCCGCGCCCAAACGGCGCAATTCATCGAAGCCGCGCTTGTCTACGACGTGAGTCAAACTGTGGCGGAGAGGATTGACGCCGGCTCGTCCCGGCGTGTCCGGCCGCTGTTCGCCGGCGATGGAATGGCCGGGCATGGTCGCGGTCACGCCGATCAACGCGACCCGGCCACGTTTCGTATCGAGATAGCTTGGCGCGCGCGCCTCACGCAAATGTCTGCCTGTGCCCGCGTGAACGATCCCAGCGGCGTCCAAGTAACCACAGGTGGCCATGATCCCAGCTTCGCCGTAGTCGAACGCGTGATTGTTGGCCGTCGAAACCAGATTGACGCCCAACCATTTTAAATCTTCGAGCAGCTGCGGCTCGGTCGTCATGTAAGTGCCGCCGCTGATGTTCTGGTGCCCTTCGAGATAGCGATGCACGGCGGTTTCCAAGTTGGCGAAAGTAGCGTCGGTGCTGGTGCAAACTTCGCGCAGCCGTAAGTAGCGCTCCTCGCCGAATACCGCCAATCGGCGCGTCGGCATGACATCGCCCAACAACATCATGGAAAAATCGCCCTGCTCGGAATCGTACAGCATGGGATTCCTCAACTAATAGTTTGCCGACTGAGCGTCGGTTCGTAGAGCAGTTGAATGACGATACCGTCCGGATCGGCGCAGTAAAAAGACGCGCTGCCATCACGGTGTAACTTGAAGGGATGGACGATGGTTACGCCGCGGGCGATGAATTCGCTTTCCAGTTCCTTCACCCGCTCGATGGTTTCGACGACAAAACCAAGATGATCGAGCTGTTTTTCAATCGCAGCTGCGGCGAATTCACCGGAAACCTCGTGCAGTGCGATGTTGTCAGCCCCGGAGGAAAGATAAACGTTCTGCGCATCCGGCTCCCAAACCACGTCCATGCCGAGCAATTCCTGATAGAATTTCTTCGCCCTCGCCACCTCGCGCACTTTGAGCGCGATGTGGCGCATGCCTTTAATTCCTGCGATCCGGCTCATGCCAGCACTATAGCATAGTGCCGGCAAATTGTAGTTCTAAGTGGCCTTGCGGTGCAGGCGCAAAAGCGGGATATTTCCTCTATGAAAGAAGCGCTTTGGTGGCACACTGAAGAGGACGGCAGAATTCTCTGCACGCTCTGCCCGCGCTTTTGCCGCATGGCCGAGGGCCAAGCGGGATTTTGCTACATCCGCAAAAATGTCGGCGGCAGACTTTATTCCCTTGGCTACGGTACCTCCACCGGTTTCGCCATCGATCCGATCGAGAAAAAGCCGCTCAATCATTTCCTTCCCGGCAGTGAAATTTTGAGCTTCGGCACCGCCGGCTGCAACCTGGGCTGCCGTTTTTGCCAAAACTGGAGCATTAGCAAAGCCAAGCTCGACGAAGCACAAAGCTTAAACGTCGGCCCGGAAAAAGTCGTCGCGTTGGCCGTCAAACACGAAGTGCCGAGCATCGCCTTCACCTACAACGATCCGGTCATTTGGGGTGAGTTCGTCATCGATATTTCCCGGCTGGCACGCGAGCGCGGCATCAAAAGTGTTATGGTCACGGCGGGCTATATTACGCCGGAAGCGCGGCCGGAAGTCTACCGCTACATCGACGCGGCCAATGTTGATTTGAAAGCATTCACCGAGAACTTCTATCGTAAATTGACCTTTTCCCATCTCGAGCCCGTGCTCGACACGCTCCGGTGGCTCAAGCGCGAAACTAACATTTGGTTTGAGATCACCAACCTGATGATCCCCGGCGAGAACGATGATGTCGATGAAACCAAGCGCCTGTGCGATTGGATCCTGGAAAATCTCGGCGACTCGGTACCGTTGCACTTCACTGCATTTCATCCCGACTTTAAACTCATCGACAAGCCCAGAACTCCAGCTGCGACGCTCAAAAAGGCACGTCAAATCGCGCAATCGTCCGGAATCAGATATTGCTACGTTGGCAACGTTCACGATGACGAAGGGCAGACGACTTACTGCCCGGCTTGCCATCAAGCGGTGATCCGCCGTTCTTGGCACGCGATCTTGGACTACCGAATCAACGGTGGTAAGTGTTCCTGCGGCGCTGCGATTCCTGGTTTCTTTTCTAAAGACGCGCCATCGGTCGCGCAGCGTCGAAATCGCCACGCGGCTCGCTAGCGTCGACCAGCCAATTCCCTAGCGAATTATTGGAATTTGTGTTCTATAGAAAGCAGTATTTTAATCGATCCACACCAATGACTAAGCACGGAAAACTAGGTCGCACGTCCCATCCTCATCTCGGCATTCTCGCCGACATCAGCACCCTGATCACGCACTCGCACGACCTCCAGGAAACTCTCGACCGGCTGGTCGCCACCGTCGCCGAGCGAATGGAGACCGAAGTTTGTTCGCTCTACATCCTGGACCAAAAGAAGAACCGTCTCACCCTTTGCGCCACCATGGGCCTCGACCCGGAGTCGGTCGGCAAAGTCTCCATGGGTACCGCCGAAGGCCTCACGGGTCTGGTCATCGAGCAGATGAAGCCGATCATGGTTCAAGACACGCTGGCGCATCCCCGCTACAAATATTTTCCGGAAACCCATGAGGAGCACTTTCACTCGTTCCTCGGCGTTCCGGTGATCGAGAAGAAAATGGCGTTGGGCGTTCTCGTCGTTCAGACATCGCGACGGCGACGTTTTTCGCGCGATGAAATTCGCCTGCTCACGACAATCTCGGCCCAGGCGTCGAGCATTATTGTTCAGGCACGACTGGCCGAGACGCTCAAGAATAAGGAAGAGGAACAAAAAGAATTTCAAAAACGCATGAACGAAGCGATGCGCAAGCTTCGTTCCTACGAAGGCAGCCGGCGCCAGCGAATGGCCAAATCCAAACAGCACTGGCATGGACGCCTCGACGGGCTGGCGGCGTCACCGGGGTTTGGCCGCGGCAAAGCTTTCGTGATGCAACCGCGCATGGATCTGAATGCGATTGCCAAGAAGAAAGCGCGCAAGCCCGCGCACGAGATTGAGCGCTTCCGCGGCGCGGTGGAACGCGGCATTGAGCAGATCGCCGTAGTCAAAAATCGCATGAGTCATCTCATTTCCGCGGAGGAAGGGGCGATCTTCGATGTCTACCGCTTGATACTCGAGGATCCCGCCATAATCCATCAGATCGAACACCAAATTCTCAAAGAAAGTTACACCGCCGAGTATGCGGTGAAGCTGGTTTTCGAAAGGTATTTGCAAACCATCGCGAAAATCGATGATAGCTACCTCCGCGAACGCACCACCGACGTCAAAGACGCTGCCCAGAGACTTTTGGAAAATCTTTCCGGCGGCGATGGACAGCAGTACGACATTCCCGACGACGCGGTCTTGGTCGCTCAAGACCTATCGCCGGCCGACCTGAGCATGCTCGAGGGCGACAAATTCAGAGGTATCATCTTGTCCACCGGCGGGGTCACTTCCCACGCTTCGATCTTAGCCAAGTCGTTCGAGATCCCAAGCGTTGTCGCAGTCGATGGCTTAATGGACAACGTCCATCAAGGCGATCTTTTGATTGTCGATGGCAATTCCGGCGGCGTCCATGTGAATCCTAACCCGGAAGTCATTCGCGAGTACGACCGCTTGGAACACGACTACGCCGAATTGAATCGTGAGCTGGGCGAATTGAAAGATTTACCCGCCGAGACCACCGACGGTCACCGCGTATCGCTCTACGCCAACATTGGTCTTCTCAGCGACGTGGCGTTCGCCAATCTGCACGGCGCCCAGGGGATCGGACTCTACCGAACTGAGATTCCGTTCCTCTCACATCGTGACTTTCCAAGCGAAGAGGAACAATACGCACTTTACAAACGCGTCGTGGAGGGCATGGCTGGAAAACCCGTAACCATTCGCACTTTGGACATCGGCGCCGACAAATATCCAACCTACATGCGCAGTATCGCCACCGAGCCCAATCCCTTCTTGGGCTGGCGCTCGATCCGAATTTCTCTTGAGGTCGAAGAAATTTTTAAGACCCAGCTGCGGGCGATTCTGCGAGTCGGCGACTTAGGCCGAGTACGCATGCTCGTGCCAATGATTTCAAGCCTCGAGGAAATTCAAAAGGTCAAAGAACTCCTCGCGGAAGCAAAAAACGAATTGCAACGCGAAGGCACGCCTTTTGATCGGCATATGGAACTGGGGATCATGGTCGAGGTGCCCGCCGCGGTTCAGCTCGCCGGGCGTTTCCTGCGAGAAGTCGATTTCCTGAGCATTGGAACCAACGATCTGATCCAGTATCTGCTGGCTGTCGACCGCAGCAATCGCAAGGTCGCGAGTCTCTATGAGCCCCTCCACCCCGCCGTGCTCTCGGCGCTGAACGCCACTATTGCGGCTGGAAAACGGGAGGGCAAGCGCGTCGGCATGTGTGGTGAAATGGCCGCCGATCCGCTTTGTGCACTGTTGCTCCTCGGCATGGGTCTCGAAGAGTTCAGCATGGGCTCGCTCTATATCCCCGTCATCAAAAAAGCTCTTCGATCAACCAGCTACCAAGCCGCCAAGAGCGCCGCGCAGATCGTGCTCAAAATGGATACCGTGGGAGAAATTAAGCGCTTTCTGTTCGAACAGGTCCGCCAGCTCGACATGGTTGAGCTGCTGGAAATGTACCGTTGATTCGCAACTTGCATGAACACGCCCGCTGGATTCGATTTCTGCCTCGCAGCCATGGGTGCTTGATTTCCGAGAGCTAAGAGGATATAAAATAGTTCGAACGATCGTTCGAAAAGAGGGGGTTTCCCATGGTCAAAATCTCTACCTTTGATGACTGGATTGACTATTTCCGTCAGTGGCAAAAAGACATCGGCTACGACCCGGCGCTTTTGGGCGATTACAAATTTGAGACCAAGCTGGGTGAGATTCATGCCCCGGAGATCGAGTTCGGCGACTTTAAAGGCCAGCAGAAGTGGCAACAGGTCACGCAAATTCCCAATCAATCTATCCGCGATGCATTGATGAACCTGATCGTCTACCAAGGCGATACAGAATTCGCATCAGTCGAACAGCAAAAGAACCTGCTCGACACTGCACCGACAGAGTACGACCGGCAAGCGCTTATCCGCGTCAACAGCGAAGAGATGCGCCACGGCTGGCAGATGTGTTACCTGTTGGTTAACTACTTCGGCGATTCAGGCAAACTCGAAGCGCGTAAACTTTTGGAGCGGCGCGCCTTCCGCGGTGACCGTTTGCTGGGCTCTTTCAATGCTCCCGTAAACAACTGGCTCGATTTCTTTACCTATACTGAGTTCGTTGACCGCGACGGCAAATATCAGCTGACTATGCTTTCGCACTCATCGTTCGCCCCGCTCGCCGCGAGCGTAACAGCGATGCTCAAAGAAGAGTTCTTCCACATGTTTACCGGCCATACCGGTCTCACGCGTATCATCAGAGCCGGCAAAATTCCCATTCCGATCGTGCAAAAGTATTTTAACAAGTGGCTATCGACGGCCTACGACCTGTTCGGCACCGATCATTCCTCGTCGGCACATTGGGCTTATACCTGGGGGCTGAAGGGGCGCTATGACGAACATGACGCTAAGGTCCCGGCGCAGAAAGACCGGCTCAACGACCTCGCCCGGGAACATTACATGGGCGAATCACAGAAACTGATCGATCAACTCAATCAGCTTATTCCGGAAGGACAAGCCAAACTCAAAGCGCCCGACTTGAAGTTTAACCGGTCCATCGGCGATTATGTAGGCAAGACCTACGGCGTCACCGGCGAGCTGCTGTCGCCCGAGGCGTACAAGCAACACTTGCTTGAAGCTTTGCCCACGCCGCATGACGAAGAGATACTGGCCGACATCATCAAAGGTAGAGACTGGGTTGCCCAGATGCAGATGAATTGAGCGCACCCTGCGCTTGTTGCATATCCCTATGGAGGCTAGTAAGTAGAATTTGAGGAGAAAGCCGTGAGCCAAGCGTGCCTGGTTTGTCAAAACATCGATTGTAAGTCGCGTGGGTCCGAGCCGCTGATGGCGGCACTCCAACAAAAAATCGCCGCCAAAGGGCTGACCGATGTCGAAGTGAAATCCTACATGTGCTTCGGCGCTTGCCAGGAAGGTCCCAACATCGTGGTCTATCCGGAAAAGAATTGGTATGCGCATGTGAAACCGGAAGATCTCGACGAGATCGTCGAACACCTCGCCGGCGGACCCCATGTTAAACGCTTGGACACCATCGATTCGTCACTAAAAGAACTGATCTACCAGCTTCTCGACACGGGAGTTTTCTAAGTCATGGAAGGGATCCTTTTCCCCCACGCTGTTCCGGAAGGACGCGAGGGTTTGAAGGAATACCGCGCCCGCGGCGGGTATGACGCCCTCGCCAATGCCATAAAAGGCACGCCGCAAGATATCGTGAGAGTTGTCTCGGAAGCCGGCCTGCGCGGTCGCGGCGGTGCGGGATTTCCAACCGGGAAAAAGTGGCAATTCACCCGCGAAGCGCCGGAAACACCGCGCTATCTCGTTATGAACGGCGGCGAGGACGAACCGGGCAGTAAAAAAGACCGCGTACTGCTGGAGAATTTACCGCACCTTGTCATTGAAGGCGTGATTCTCTCAGCCTTTGCCATCGGCGCAAACAAAGCTTACCTCTACATCAACGCAAGATACGACGCCGCTATCAAAAGCATCACCGATGCGCTCGCTGAGGCGAAGGCCGCAGCTCATTGGGGAGATAAAATTCTCGGCAGTGATTTCAATCTCGATATTGAAATCATTCCTGCGCCGCACAACTATGTCGCGGGCGAAGACACCGCGGTGCTGGAAGTGATTGAAGGCAAAAAACCTTTGCCACGGCAAAAACCTCCGTTCCCCGTCACTGTCGGCCTTTTTGGCAAACCAACTTCGGTGAATAACGTTGAAACGCTCGCCAATGTCGCGCCGATCCTGCTCAAAGGCGCCGACTGGTACCGCAAGTTCGGCACCGCCGAGAGTCCCGGCACGATGATTTTTTCGCTCGACGATGACGTCAATCGACCGGGAGTCTACGAGCTGCCGTTCGGCACGCCGCTACGGCATTTGATCGAAGCATGCGGCGGCGGCCTTAAAAGCGGCAAGCCGATTAAAGCGATCATGCCCGCCGCTCCCTCTTCGGCATACTTGTCACCCGAAAAAATCGACACGCCGCTCGATCATAACTCTATGCGTGACGCCGGCTCCGGACTCGGCTGCGGCGTCGTAAAGCTCATCAGCGAAGGCACCTGCATCGTCGAGGAAGTACTGCGCATCGCCGACTTCTTCACCGCGGAGTCCTGCGGCCAATGCCCGGCGTGCCGGATGGAAACCAACGCGCTGTCGATGATGATGAAAAAAGTTCAAGCCGGCCAAGGCGGCCAGCCGATCCTCGAACAGTTCGGCAAGATTCTCGCTTTCAACAAAGGCAAAGGATTTTGCAATTTGATCGCCATGCCCGGTCCACCGATCGAAAGCGCGCTCAAACTCTTCCCGGCCGATTTCGAAGCCCATCTAACGACTGGTAAATGTCCAGCGAATTGAACTCGCAAAAGATCGATCGATAAAAAAGGGATGTCACCTGACATCCCTTTTTTATTTTCACCTACTTTAGGTTGACCCTATTGTTCTCGCCTTGATAGTATCCGGATCGATTCCCCGATAGAGTTCAAAGCATGGCTTCGCTCTCAGATTCTATTTGCGCGCTTCCTTGCTCATTGTGCTCAGCCTGTCTCCAGTATCCTTGGCGCGCCAAAGAGCCACGGAGATAAGATCATGAGACCTGCGCCGATTCGATGGCCGAACGATGCTAAGATCGCCGTCAGTTTTTTTATTGCCTTTGAAGCCTTTGAAAAGTATTCGCAATACCGCCAAGGCGGCGATAAGCCCGACTACGCATCGCTCGCCTACGGCGAATACGGCGGCAAAGCGGGCATCTGGCGTATCATGGATGTCTTGGCGCGTAACCACGTCAACGGCACGATCGACACCAACGGCCGCATCGCCGAGGACTTTCCCGACGCGCTCAAAGAGCTTCACGCCAACGGGCACGAAATCGTCGGTCACGGGTGGGTCAATGACACTGCGCTATCTGCATTGGATGCGGACGCGGAGAGAAAACTCATCCGGCGAACTCTCGACAGCCTCACAGCCGTCACCGGCGAGCGCCCGGTCGGTTGGGTCAGCCCAGGGCATAGAATCAACGACTACACGCTGAAGAATTTCGTTGACGAAGGGATAATCTGGACAGGCGATTTACCGGGACCCGATATCCCGCAGCATCGCATAGTCAACGGCAAACCGCTCGTCATCATGCCGCGTCTGGACTATGCCAATGACTTGAGCCTATTGTTCACTCACAAAAATCCACCGACGGTTTACTTTGAAAGCTTCAAGGCGGCTTTCGATTGTCTTTACGCCGAAGGTCAAGCCGGCGCACCGAAGCTTATTGACTGCCTGGTCCACGCCCATATCGGCGGCCGGCCCAACATCATCGGCGTCTTTGAACAATGTATCCGCTACGCCAAAGGCTTTCCTGATGTTTGGTTCGCCACCAAAGGTGAAATCGCCAAATATTATCTCGACCACTACGTTGGTCAATCTTAAGCGAGAAACATCATGACGGTAGATGGAATCATCGAAACCTATCTAAACGGCCTCCACTCGCGAGAGCTACTCCTGAAACTCACCTGGGAAGAGTGGCTCGCCATCGCGCCGCCGTATCCAAATGGAAATTTCACCGCCCAGGACGACACCATGCGCTACCAGCGTAACGGCTACGACTGGGATATGCACGGCACGCTCTACACGCCCGAGCGGGAGCTCGACGGCAAGCGCGGCTTCGTTTTTTTTCACGGCGGCGCCGCCAGCGAAAAGATCATGGACTTCACGCCCGATGGCCGACCCGGTCTCGCCCGTGTGCTTGCCGCCCAAGGCTTCAAAGTTTTATCGCTCACCTTCCCGGCCATTATCCGCCGGGCGGCGTTTGGAAAACCCCCGTGCCGGAACGCATGCCGATCTATCTGCTCGATCGGCAGTTGCCAAAGCAAGAAATTCTCGACCGCAATTTGAAATGCACCTTCAATGTCATTCTTCAGGGCGCCGGCTTGCTCACCGACCAACATCTCGCCGGACGCGAAATCATCGGCTTCGGTCACTCTACGGGCGGACCGATGGCGGCGCACCTGACCCGCTTCTCGAAGAAAACCAAAATGATCGGCATCGTCGGCTTCGGCAGCGGTGGCCCGGATGGATGGCGGCTTGAATGGAGAGAAAAAACCGGCGCGGAAAAATATGCTGAGAAGCCGATCGATCACGTCTCGAAACGTTCGCCGGATTCTTTCAAGAGTTCCGGTTACGTCGATCCCGAAGATTTGACACCCTGGGGCGGCGCCGACGATTACATCCGGCTGGCCACACCGCTCCGTTCACAAATGAAAACCAGTCTGTGCGACAACCAACACAACGCGGCGTTGGGAATATTGGAAGAGTATCCCAAGCGCACCGGCCTGCCGCGCGAGGAATATTTCGACCATCTGCAAGAACCTGACGCTAACTGGCTGAAAACCATTCGAGTACTACTCGTCACCGGTGAAAACGACAAAGGTCACTGGATCAACGGTGGCGCGCCGGTAGAAAACAAACGCGAGATGTTCATGGGCGCCAAATACGCCGCCACGACGCGCGGTGCTCATGTCGTCTTAATCCCGCGCTACGGCCATGTGGGTTACGCCGAGCTGCACAATGAAAAGATCGCCTACCTTTGGCTGTGGGCATACAAGTCGGGCTACTTCGAAAAATGATCGTTGGTTACGGAGGTATCATCATGCGGCTGCAATTATTCTGCTATCTATTTGCGCTCGTCGCTTGCGTGGCCAATTCGGCTCATGGCGCCCAAGTCAAACCGCTAACGCCGGCCGAGCTGGCGCTTTATCAAGGCAAGGATCGCGAAAAAATTTTACTCGACGGCGCTAAGAAAGAAGGCCAAGTAACTTTTTACACGTCGAATACTTGGATGGCCGGTCATGTATCCGAGGAGTTTGGCAAAAAGTATCCCTTCATCAAAAGCACCGTTTGGCGCAGCGACTCCAAAGAGCTGCTCAAGCGGCTGACCGACGAAATGGCAGCGGGCCGTTTCATCGCCGATGTCGTCGAAACCAGCCCGGATTATATGGCGCTCTTGGTGGCCGCCAATGGGTTTCAAGAAGTGTTTTCTCCCGAGCTTGGTCCCTACGACGACCACGTCAAGTTCAAAGGCAAGAACGGCTATCTCCATTGGACCAGCCGGGAGCTTTACATCAGTCTGGGGTTCAACAGCAAAGTCATTCCACCCGCTGACGCGCCCAAGGCGATGAAGGATCTTCTCGATCCCAAATGGAAAGGCAAGATGTCCATTGCCGGCACGACCACCGGCACGCAATGGATCGGCGCCCTAGTGGAAACCTTCGGCCGCGAGTTTCTAGAGAAAATAGCCGGGCAGGAAATTAACGTGCAAAACATATCCGGCGCGGCGCTGGCGCAGCTCGTCGCTTCCGGCGAAGTGCCGTTGTCGCCGACGATTTTCAATTCGAACATCGCCATCGCCAAACAAAAAGGCGCGCCGGTGGAGTGGCGTCCCATCGATCCCGTGATCGCTACCACCGGAACCTCGGGTATGGTAATCAAAGCGCCCAATCCGCACGCGGCGCTGCTCTTCCTTGACTATCTCCACTCCAAAGAAGGACAACAGGCGGTGCTGAAGGGCGGTTTAAGTTCGGCGCGCAATGACATCGGTTCGCTTGAGCAAAAGTTTAAAAAAGTCTACATCGAGAGCCGCTATCCGCCCGACGAAATGGAGAAGAAATTTAATGAATGGGAAGGTTATAAGCGCAAATTGTTCATCAGCAAACGCTGAGGTGAGCCGATGAAATCGCCAGCATGGGCGAGCGGGTTTCTTCTTAGTGTTAAATCATCGCGACGCTCAAACCAATTCGCCAAGTTCGCCATTGCGATCGTTTGCTTGTTGGCGCCGAGCGCGCTGCCAGCGGCAGCGAAGATTCGCCTGAGCCAGTCCAATGTCGGCGTCACCGCCGCTCCGCTGTGGATCGCCACCAGCCAAGGATTGTTCAAAAAATATGGCGTCGATCTCGAGCCGGTCTACGTGCGCAACAGCACGATTCAAATGATGGCGCTCACTACCAACGAAGTGCAGTTGAGCCACACCGGCGGCGCGCCGACGCTCAGCGCCGCCGCCGCAGGACATGATCTCAAGATCGTTGCCACTTTCGGCCAAGGCGTCTATTGGGACATTATCGCCAAGCCCGAGATCAAAACGATTGAAGATCTGCGCGGCCGGGACCTCGGCGTCACCAACATTGGCGGGACAACTTGGATCGGCGCGATCTTGGGTTTGGAGCATTTCGGTCTCAGCCCCGATCGGGACCGCATTCGCTTGCAAGGCATCGGCGATCAGACTGTGCTAGTCCAGTCGCTTAATTCCGGAAGAGTCGACGCGATCTTGGTCGAGCCCGCCCTCTCCAGAGAGCTAAAGCGCAAAGGCTTTCGCGTCTTGGCCGAGCTATCGGCCGCCAAGCTGCCGTTCGCCAGCTCCGGTCTGGTCGTATCGCGGCAATATTTGCAACAGCAAGCCGAAGTTGTCGAAACCGTTTTGAAGGTCATGATCGAGGCGACGGCATTTCTTTACAAACCGGCCAACCGAGAAATTGTTCTCAGGTTCTTGGCCGAGCGCTTAAAAATCACCGATCCGGTCACGGCCAAGGAAACCTTTCAAGATCTCGATAAGTTGATCGCCAAGAAACCTTACCCGGATGTCGCCGGACTCAAAAACATTCAGCGGATGATGCGCTATAACCCGAGCGTGGCGAAAGTGAAAGCCGAGGATCTCGTTGATGAGCGCATTTACCGTAAGCTCGAAGACAGTCAGTATATCGATCGCTTGTACAGATAGCACCTTTTGTGGAATAAGCAGCGGTAAGATTTGTTCATGACGCAAAGTGAGTAGAGATTATCGACGTGACTAACTAACTGGAGGAAGTTGAATGGAACCGACATTTTTCTCATCCGATTCGCACGTCAACGAACCGCCTGAAGCCTGGGAACGAATTCCGAAGAATCTGCGCGCACATGGGCCTCGTTTTGTCCAGGATCCCCCCGGCAAGAAGGGCCTTTTCATGGTCTTCGATGGCCACGAGCCGGATCCGGTGGGCATGACTTTTACCGCCGGCAAAGACAAAAGCGGCGGCGCGATTCGCAAGGTCATCGAGACTTTCAATTGGGAAGATTGGCGCGGCCCTTGGGACGCCAACGCGCGCTTAGGTGACATGGATTTGGACGGCGTCAAAATGGAAGTGCTGTATCCGAGCATGGCCCGCAATTTTTACAGCCTCAAAGGGGAAGAAACACCGCTGCAAAAGGCCGGCCTGATCGCTTATAACGATTGGCTGCTCGATTATTGCGCCGTCGCACCCAAGCGCTTGCTCGGCTTGTGTCTGCTCTCCGCGCTCGATGTCGAATGGTCTTTAGAAGAGATGAAGCGCTGCGCCAAGCGCGGCCACAAAGGCGCTGTGCTGCCATCGGCCTTGCCTGAAGGCATGAGTTACTCCGATCCCGAGTTCGACCCGCTCTGGACCCTGGCTCAGGACATGGACTTCCCGATTCACTATCACATCAACATCGTTCAAGGGCGCGATCGCATGGCGGCGCGGCTTAAAGTCATTACCAAACTGCAACAAGGACGCAACGCCGTGAACCGCTCGATTCTCGAGCCGCTCAAGCTCACCACCGACCTGGTCTTCGGAGGTGTGTTGGAACGATTTCCCAAGCTCCGCGTCGTGCTCGCCGAGTATGATCTCGCTTGGCTCCATCCGTTCATCAGCAAGATGGACGGCACCTTGCAAAGAGCTCGCTCGGAAGCGCCGGATTCGCCCACTGTCTCGTTGCTTCCCAGCGAACTCATTCGGCGGCAAATGTACATCACGTTTCAAGACGATCGCATCGGCGTGCTCGGCACCGAAGTTTTCGATATGGCCGACAATTTCATGTGGGCCAGTGATTATCCGCACGGCGGTTCGACTTGGCCGCACTCCTCGGAAGTCATCGAAAGCCAGTTCAAAGGAGTCCCAAACCTGACTAAGCAGAAGCTGATTTGGGACAACTGCGCCAAGTTCTATGGCGTTGGGTGATCGGGATGTCTTGACATGTTATCATTGACGCATTTGCTAACCTGTTGGCATAGGTTCGGGTGGAAATGCGTATGCGGAAGTTTAAAAGCACGGTCCAGTAAGCAGGTTGCAAATCGAGCGTCGCGATCGTAAGGCCGCCAAGACTGCTGCAGCCGGGATTGGTGTCGGGTCAGGTGTGAAGCTCAGGCGAATTTAGATTAAGTTGATGGCCGATTGCCGGCATGAATCAGCGCTGTTTTTCTGCGAGACGCCAGCCAATAACAGCCGGCGCACCGTTTGAGCAGAAAAGCAAAGAACAAAAGATATTCAGGAGACAACCTAATGAGGCGATTTCTCTATATCGTCACTGCCACACTGCTTTGTTCGATGTTTACGAGTGACTCAGCTTTAACTCAGACAGAGCCCTTCTACAAGGGGAAAACCCTTCGAATCATCGTAGGATCACCGCCGGGCGCGGGTAACGACATTAGGACGCGGCTTTTTGCCCGACATGCTCCGAAGCACTTGCCCGGTAAACCAGACATCGTCGTCGAAAACATGGGTAGCGCTGGCGGACAAATAGCGCGAAACTATCTTTACAACGTTGCCAAGGCCGACGGTTTAACAATCGCGCAGATTATCAGGGGCACAGCGTTTCAAGAAGCCATTGGAGCCCCAGAGGTCAAATATAAGGCAGATAGGTTTCATTGGCTTGGCAACTTAACTGCAGACGCAGCCATCTGTATGGTTCGAATTGACCGCGGTGGTAGGACTCTAAAGGAAACAATTCAGCTCTCTGTCGACAATCAATTGCGAAACGCAGAGTCTAGTAGCTCGAGCCCTGGTGCGGTCGTAGCCTTGCTGCTGAAGGAGTTCACCGGACTTAACTTAAGGGTTGTGACGGGCTACGCTGGAGGGTCAGCACTTGATCTCGCCATTGAGCGCGGTGAAGCAGACATGCGCTGTGGGCTCGTCTGGAGTTCTGCACGCGCCAGGCACGCCAACTGGCTTAAAGAACTGGGAAGCAAAAAACCGTTTGCCGCCGTGATCGCGCAAATCGGCGAAAAGCGACACTCTGATTTGCCGGATGTATCTACGCTCATCGAGCTTGCCCCGGATCCTTCGTGGCGCGCCGTTGCTGAAGCCATCACTTTTACCTATGAGAACGCGTATCCGATGCTTGCCCCTCCGGGCATGCCGGATGGATTGGTTAAGATTTGGCGGAAGGCGTTCTGGGATACCGTTAACGATCCGCAGTATCTGAGTGAGGCGAGGAAGACAGGATTTGTCGATGACGAGCCTATGCTAGGAGAGAAGGTTCAGAGCACTGTTAAGCAAATACTCAACATTCCAGACGAGGCCAAAACCCGCTTGCGCAAGCTCTTAGGACTCACATGAGCGTTGCCTAAGGCAGTGCTTGCCAAGCAAGAAAGGGAGCTTACGGCGCAACGAATTAAATCCTCATTGGGGACTTTATTCGTGACCCTGGCGGCGCCAAGCGCTAAGAGTTTTTTGAGGTGATTCATGAGCGATGCCTGGGATCAATCAGTTGACGGTCTGTCGCGCAAACTTGCTAAATTCACTCAGGACTTTAACCTCACGCAAGCGCCGGCAGAGGTCGTCAATAACGCCAAGCTGGCAATTCTCGACTGTCTCGGCGTCTCCGTATTGGCGACCCGGCAAGAGATCGGCGATTGTTTGGACAAATTTGCCAAGGCGAATGTCGGCGTCGGCAAGTGCACGGTGTGGGGCATGGAAATTAAAGCCAGCGCGCGTGACGCGGCGTTTCTCAACGGCACGCTGGCGCATGGCCTCGATTACGACGACCGCAATCACTCGACCACTTACACACTGGCGGCTTCAGTCGCGACGGCGGAAAGCGTCGAGGCCTCGGGACGCCAAGCCTTGGAAGCTTTTATCGTCGGTCGCGAGGTGCGTGCCAGCTTGGATCGGATTTTCTCTGCGCGCTCCAGCGGTATCGGTCCTGGCGCGCGCGGCTGGCATTCCAATGGAATACTCGGCCCCATCGCCGCCGCTTGTTCGGCCAGCCGAATCTATCGGCTGAATCCGCAGCAAACGCTCGCCGCCATCGGTTTATCGGCCGGCGCCTGCGGCGCGCTCACCCGCGACGGTGGCACGATGGCCAAACCGTTTCGCTGCGGCCACGCCGCGGCTACGGGCGTAACCTCGGCATTGCTCGCACAAGCGGGATTTTCCAGCGACGCGACCGTGCTCGAAGGCCGCTACGGACTGCTCGAAGCGGTCGGCCCGTTGAGTGAAGAAATTCTCACATCGCTCGGCAAGAACCTCGGCGTCGAATGGGACCTCGCTCATAGTCTACGAATCAAACCCTTTGCGTCCTGCACCGCGACCCATAGCGGACTTGAAGCCATGCTGCGCTTGCGCCAACGGGAAAAAATCTCACCGGACGACGTCGAAGCGATCGAATGCGATTTACGCCCTTACCCGCTGGTGCGCGCGCAGCCAACGCGCGGCTACGAAGGCCGCTTTAGCATGCCTTTCTGCCTGGCGATGACTCTGGTTCACGGCACGGTCAAGCCGGATGATTTTATCAACGAACGGTTGCAAGACCCGCGCATACAAAATTTGCTTCAGCGCACGAGCCACATCAAAGAAGAGATGCTCACGGTGATCTTGAAAAACGGCAAAAGATTTTCCGAGCCGTTCCAAGCGATCGGCAACTTCACCGACCGGTCGCAAGTGCTCGACAAGTTCGCCCATTCGGTTGCTGAAATTTTCTCCAAACAACGGACAGAGAATATCATCGATCGCGTCAGTCAATTGGATAATCTCGACAGCGTGAGACAACTGACGGAACTACTCCCAAGAACTTGAGGAACAACAATGCCAGCATCTGTTTTAATCACTGGCGCCAACGGATTTATCGGTTCCCACGTGAGCAAACTCATGGAGTCGCTTGGCCACAAAATCATACCCATTGACGTCGTGCAGCGTTCGTCGGACCTGTCCCTACTGGGAATCAAAACCGCCAGCGACATCATGAACGTGACTGACACTGATGGGTTTCGCGCTCTCTGCGAGAAAGAACGACCGACGCATCTCTTTCACGCCGCCCACCCGCCGCGCGACGAGACGCCGACGGTGCTCAATTACTGCTACCATGCGATGACGAATATTCTGGAAGCCGCAAAAGACCTAGGGTTGGCGCGGGTCGTCTATTCGAGTTCAGCTTCAATATATGGGCAGCTACAAAAACCGGACGGCAGCTTGGTCAAGGAAGACGACGCCGTGTCGATCTATCCGACCTACTTCTACCGCGCCGCCAAAACGGTCTCCGAATGGATGGGCAATTTTTACCAGGAAAAACACGGCGTCGACTTCGTCGCCCTGCGCTACTCGTCGGTCTACGGCCCCGGCCTCTATCGAAGCATCCCGCTGGAGCTGAAGAAAGGCATCCTCGGCCAACCCTGCCGGCCCTTTCTCACGCGCCCGGTGGACGATTTAATTTACGTCGACGATGTCGCCGACGGCGTCAGCCGCGCGCTGTTCACCGCAGGCCCACTTAGCAAAGCCTACAACATCGGCCTAGATAAAACCTACGTCAGCGAAGATCTAAAGCGCGCGATCCAGAAAGCGCTGCCTGATTTAAAATTCGAAATCGGCCAACACCCCAATGCCGCCGAAGTCGCGCCGCACCGGCTGCGCAATCCATTGGATATTTCACTGGCGAAGCAAGAGCTGTGCTGGGCTCCCAAGATTTATTTAGAGGAAGGCATCGCCCGGCTCGCAGCGTGGTTGCAAGAACGCAAGTCTCGACTACAAATTTGAGCGAAGGCGCTCTGAATACCGACTTACATGAAACGTGACCAACATCCCTGCTTAATCATACGGATGATATCGCTGGGCCTCCTGCTCCATGCCGCGGCCCCTTCTTTTGCCCAGGAGCGCCCGACCATTCTCGCGGGCCATGGTACCCTGTCAGGGTCGATCCTACCGCTCTGGGTCGGCGTCGACGCGAAGCTGTTCGAGAAGCACGGCTTACAGGTTAAACCGATCTATTTGCCGCGCGCGGCCGGGCGGCCCGCTCTGCTCAGCGGCGACATCCAGGTGTATTTTTCCGCCGGCTCGCCGATCGTGCAGATGCGGCTTGGCGGCGCCGATGTCGTAATCACTTCCTGTGTAGTGCACAAGCTTACCTCGAAGATCATGGTCATTCCGGCTATCCAAAAAATTGCCGATCTGCGCGGCAAGGTTTTGGCGGTGGCCAACCCTGGTTCCGCCAGTGATTTTGCCGCGAAGCTTTTTCTCGCACGCCAAGGCATGAAGCCCGGTCAAGATGTTGCGATCATCTACAGCGGTTCGACCAGCGCGGCGTTTGCCGCGTTGGTCAATGGCAGAGTACAAGCGATCCTCGCCAGCTCACCGAACGATATGCAAGCCGCAGCGGCTGGGTTTAAACCGCTCTTGGAATTGGGCGACTTGAACATACCCTACGCCGGCAATTGCAGCGCGGTGATGCGCTCTTATGTCGCGAAACAGTCCGCCCGCGTGAGCAGCTTCGTCGCCGGCATCACCGAGTCGATCGCCCAGATCCGACGGCGCCCGAACGAAGCCAAAGCGATCCTGGAAAAGTACACCCGGGTTTCCGATCCGGCCATTTTACAGCATGCCTATGACTCCGATACGCGCTACATGGAGCCGGTGCCCTATCCAAGTCCCGAAGGGACCAGGACGATCTTGGAAAACTTAGGGGTCACGGGCCGGCCCGCCGATCAGTTTGTCGCGGAGTTTATCGACGATCGGTTTATCAAGCAGCTAACCAACGATGGTTTGATCAGACAAATCTATCCTGGCGGCATACCGGCGCGATAGCGTTCAATTCGATTTTCAATTCATCACTGCTGACAATTCTGCAAGCTCCAAGTATTTTTTACCGGTGACTTCTAGAGTGGCACGCCAACGCCATCGAGCAATACAGCGGGAGGATGATGATGCGGTTCGGCATTGAGTTCGGTAGTTATCCGGCAGATTCGGATCCGGTCGAGGTGTGCCAGCAAGTGTCACAGCGGGCGCAGGCCGCCTATAAGAACAATTTCGAGGCGCTGTTCGTTGCGCAGCACTATCTCACTGGGCCGGATGCGGCGATCTTGCAGTCGATTCCCTTGCTGTCCTATCTCGCCGGCCAGGTGCCGGGAATGTATCTCGGTACTTCGATCTTTCTTTTACCGTTGCACCATCCGGTGATGGTGGCTGAATATTTCGCCACTCTGGACAATCTTTCCGGCGGTAAGGTACTTTTCGGCGTCGGCCAGGGTTATCGCGACAAGGAGTTCAACTCATTCGGCATCGACAAACGGCAGCGCCGAGGCCGATTGGTCGAAGGGCTCGACGTGATTCGTAAACTTTGGACGGGGGACGCGGTCACCTTCCACGGCAAGTATTTCCACCTGGACGGCGTGACCTGCGCGCCGCGGCCCTTGCAACGGCCCGGCCCGTCGATTCTGATGGGCGCCGACCTGGTCAAGACCGTGGCCAGGGTGCCCGAGGTCGCTGACCACTGGATCGCCAGCCGGCGTCACACGAAAACTTTTTTGCGTGAGGCCGTGCCCGCTTACAAAGCGTCGCTGGAACGAAGCGGTAGGCCGTTTCGCGGTCTGTTTATTTTTCGTGACCTTTGCATCGCCGATAGCACCCGTGAAGCGGAAGAGCGCATCCGCCACGGTTACGAGCAGCGCTATCTTCGCTACCAGCGCTGGGGGCAACCGGGCGAGCGTTATGACCTAGCCTTCGACGAGCTCAAACGCGACCGGCTCATCATCGGCAGCCCGGCCGAAGTCGTCGAGCAAGTGATGGAGTATCATCAAGAGTTCAGCACCGAGGTGATGTGGTTCATGGTGGACTGGCCGGGGATGGATCCGAAGTTTACTCTGGAGTCGATCGAGCGATTCGGCGCTGAAGTGATCCCGGAGATCAAGCGAATGACGCCATCCTGTCCACTGCCTTGACGCGACAAACATTTTAGTTTGACAGGAAGCGCTGCAATTCATAGCATCCGGCAACCGATCAATCCTTCAAGGAGACGACCATGTTCATGCATCCCGTCGTTCGCGGGGCAGGTATCCCACTCGGCATCGCGGTCATCATTTTCGCGGCAACAAATGCGCTTGCCGCGAGCGCGCCCTTGTCGCCAGCGCAACTTGCGCTTTATCAAGGCGCGGACCGCGAGAAGATTCTCATCGACGGCGCCAAGCGCGAAGGGCAGTTCACGCTTTACACTTCGCACACCTGGTTTAAGACGTTCATCAAAGAGTTTGAAAGGAAATATCCCTTCGTCAGGACCTCCGAGTGGCGCAACGACTCCAAGGCCGTCATTCGCAAAGTATTTGAGGAGGCCAAAGCGGGTCGCGCGCTCGCCGACGTGGTGGAGACCACCGCCGACGGCATGGGATTGATGAAACGGGAAGGACTGTTCCAAGAATACTTTTCGCCCGAGGCGCGCCATTATCCGAACGAGCTCAAGCCGCGCGGCAAGAACGGCTTTTTCTATCTGCCGAACCGGGAAACCTACAACAGCCTGGCCTTCAATACTACACTGATTCCGCCGGCGAGCGCGCCGCGCAACCTCAAAGAGCTGCTCGATCCCAGATGGAAGGGCAAGATGGCGATCACCAACACAACCACTAGCGCGCGTTGGATCGGCAATCTGATCGAGTCTCAGGGACGCGAATTCCTGGATAAGTTGGCCGTTCAGGACGTGAGTGTCCAAGATATGGCGCCGGCGGCGTTGATCAATCTTGTCGTCTCCGGCGAGATCCCCCTGTCGCCGACAATCTTCGACGCCAACGTCACCCTAGCCAAGCAGAAAGGCGCGCCGGTGGAATGGCGCCCTCTCGAACCGGTGGTCGCCACCGTCGGTTCGGCGGCGTTGTTGGCCAAAGCGCCGAACCCGCACAGCGCGCTTTTATTCATCGACTTTCTGCTTTCCAAGGAGGGCCAGCAGCTGATCATGAAAGGCGGCCTGTGGTCGCCGCGCGAGGACATTGGCTCCCTCGAGCAAAAATTCAAGAAAAACTATTTGGACGAAAAGTATTCGTCGGAGGAGATGGAAACCAAATTGGGCCAGTGGGAAACTCTCATGCGGCAATTGTTCATTCGGAAGCGCTGACTCATCGCCTCGTGATAGGAGAAAAAAACATGTCTCTAAGCCGAATTCTTCCTTATGCGTCAATTATCGCGCTTATTTCCGCGCCGCTTTTCAACGGGGCAGTTGCCTCGGCCGCGAGCGCACCCATGTCGCCGTCACAATTGGCGCTCTATCAGGGCGCTGACCGGGAAAAGATACTCATCGAGGGTGCGAAGAAGGAAGGCGCGTTCACGCTCTACGGCTCCCATACCTGGTATCGCACCATGGCCAAGGAGTTCGAGAAAAAATATCCGTTCATCAAGGTTACGGAATATCGCACCGACGGGCGAACTCTTATCAAGCGGGCGCTCGAAGAAATTCGTGCGGGCCAATACATCGCCGACGTGATCGCGACCACCGGCGAGCAGATGGACCTGATGAAACGCGAGGGCGTGTTTCTCGAACATCATGTCCCCGATGCGCGCAGTTATCCCGAAGACGTCAAGAACAAAGGCAAGAATGGTTTTTATTACATCGGCCACTACGAGACCTACGCCAGTTTGGGCTTCAACACCTCCCTGATCCCGCTCGCCGAAGCGCCCAAGACCATGCAAGATCTGTTGAACCCCAAGTGGAAAGGCAAGATGTCGATCGTCAGCACCACGACGGGAACGCGCTGGATCGGCAGCACGCTGGAAACGTTCGGCCGGGAATATCTGGAAAAGATCGCCGAGCAAGACGTCAAGGTGCAAAACATGTCCGGCGCAGCCTTGGCCGGTCTGGTGGTCTCCGGTGAAGTGCCGCTGTCGCCGACGATCTTCGACGCCAACATCACCCAAGCCAAACAAAAAGGCGCGCCGGTGGATTGGCGCCCGCTCGAACCGGTCGTGACTACGGTCGCCTATTCCGGCTTGACGCTCAAAGCTCCCCATCCCCATGCCGCCTTGCTCTTTTTGGACTGGTTCCATTCAAAAGAAGGCCAACAGATGATCCAGAAGGGTGGCCTCTGGTCGCCGCGGGAAGACATTGGGTCGTTGGCGCAAAAATTCAAGAAATCCTACATCGACGAAAAATACTCGGTGGAAGAAGCGGAGAAAAAATACGCCGAGTGGGACAAACTGATGCAGCAACTGTTCATCAGACGGAAATAAGTCAATAGTCACGGCAAAACGTACCGACCCCATCTCCATTCTCCATCCGCATTTTCTTTTGTGCCGTTCCCTCCTTTGAACGACTTACTTCCTTACCCAATTTCTGTCTCATTAGTAAAAAAACAGGTCATGCGCATAGGTCGATCCGCAACCATTAGCCGAAATTCCACACTCGCTGGCGGTTTAAAAAATTTCCCGCCGGATGGCTAGCGAAAATCGTTGTAAAATTAGGTGCTGGTTTTAAATCGAGGCGAAAACGTTGATGTAGTGGCGACCAAGTATCTTGTCAGCCGTCGCGCGGTCGTGAGAATGTGCGTGAGTGTACTTGCGACACACCACACGGCGTAAAGACGGCAAGACTCATGTGTACTGGCAATTGGTTCGCTCGGTCAGACGCGGCGCCAAGATCGTGCAAGAGACCGTGGCGCAGTTGGGGGAGTTGGATGAGCAAGGGCGCGCACGGGCTAAGGAGCTGGCGCGAAGTATTTGCGGGCAAGTGAACGGGTCTTTTCAGGGAGAGCTGTTCGAGCAATCCAAGCGCGGTGAAGCGGTAGCGGTAAAGCTCGATGCCATTGGGCTGGAACGCTCGCGCAGTTTCGGTGCGGTGTGGCTGGGCTGGTTATTATGGCGTGCGCTCAAGCTCGATGAGCTGTTAAGCGATCTGTTGCCACGGGGTCGGGAGAGCGTGTCGTGGGCCGAGGTGGTTGCCATTTTGGTGACGGCGCGATTGTGCGAGCCATCGAGTGAGTTACATGTCGCCGAGCGGTGGTATCGCACCACGGCGCTCGAGGATCTGCTGGGAGTGTCAAGCGAACAAATTTACGACGAGCGTTTGTACCGCGCACTAGACCGGGTGTTACCGCACAAGGAAGCGATTGAAAAGCATTTGGTCCAACGGTTAGGAGAGCTGTTTGACCTGGACTACGATCTGTTGCTCTACGATGTGACGAGCACGTATTTTGAAGGGGTCGGCGATCCGGCCATCGCCGAGCGCGGCCACAGCCGCGATCATCGGCCGGACTGCGTGCAGATCAACATCGCGCTGGTGGTCACCCGTGAGGGTATGCCGTTGGGCTACGAGATATTTTCTGGCGGCACCACCGATGTGACGACGGTCAAACAGATCGTGGAGTCGATGGAGAGTCGATTCGGCAAGGTGAACCGGGTCTGGGTGATGGACCGCGGCATGGTGAGCGCTAAGAACATCGCCTGGCTCAACAGCACCCAGCGCCGTTATGTGATCGGCACCGCGCGCAGTGAGCTCAAGCGGTTTTCCAAAGAGCTTTCGGACCCGACCGATTGGCACCAAATTCGCCAAGAGGTCGAAGTGAAGATCTGCCCTGGGCCTGACGGTAGCGAGACTTTCCTGTTGTGTCGTTCAGCGAGCCGTATGGAGAAAGAAAAGGCGATGCATGAGAGGTTCTCCAAGCGTATCGAAGAGGGTCTTGAGTCCCTCACCCGACGCATCGAGAAGAGCAGAAAGCTGCTCGACCGTGGCAAGCTGGAACGCCAGATCGGGCGGCTGTTGGAAAGAAACTCACGGGCGGCGGGCCGTTACACGATTATGATCGGCGAGCATAAAGCGCTAGCCGCTGGGGTAAAGCTTCAGTGGAGCAAAAGCTCTCAGTGGGAGGATTGGGCCAAGCTCAGTGAAGGCACTTACATCCTGCGCAGTAATATCCACGAGTGGACTGACGAGGAGCTGTGGAAGACCTACATCCAGCTCAGCGAAGCGGAGGCCGCCTTCCGCATTCACAAATCCGACTTGTGCATCCGTCCGATCGGACATCACAAACAAGAGCGCATCAAGACGCATATTCTGATCTGCTTTCTCGCCTACGCGTTGTGGAAGACGCTCCAGAAGTGGCAATCCCGCGCCGGGCTGGGCGATTCCCCGCGCACGATTCTCACTGAGCTGTCGCGCATCCACTCGGCTGACATCGTGTTGCCGTTGGCAGATGGCTCCGACCGGGAGTTACGGCTTCGCTGCGTGGTACGGCCTGACCGCGAGCAACAACTGCTCCTCCAACGTCTCGGTCTTACCCTGCCACAGCGGCTACGCCCACCCGCTGTGGCGAAAATGTAGTGGCGACTTGAAGAACTAACATGTTGATTTTCCAGAATTCCGACCTTCTAAGTGTGGAAGTTGGGTTAGTGCTGATGCGCAAGAAAGCGGTAAGCTCCTGTCGTACAATTCGACTTAAAGCCAATTATTGCGCTAATTTTCGACACAAATTAATGGATTTCGACATTAGGAGCTGATATCGTTATTTTTGTCCACATTGATAAATATTGGGTAGTTTTCGACACTAGTTAATGGTTTTCGACGCTATGGCCTCCTATCATAGTTCCGTTCAGACATTTCAAGAGAGCCTGCTCCCTCGTGAGACCAGGCTCGCGGGCTTAGCTGCGCTCGTGGCCGCGCTCTCTCTCTCGGCCCCCGTTCGCCGGCCCAGCTGTGTTTCGGACAAGCATGTGCGGGGCAGCCACCGGGAGGAGGGGGTCTGGCGGGTCTTCGACAAGCGGTACTGGCCCGGAGACGGTTTGTCCGACCAACTGACATTCGCTCTTCGACATGAGGATATCGATCTTCTCATTCTCCGACGTGCTTTCGACGCCATGCCTCCGACCGTGCTGCAAGAGCTTGTCGCCAGCACGCCGACCGGCATGCCGTCTCGACGCGCCTGGTTTCTCTATGAATGGCTGACCGGCAGGACCCTCGATTTACCTGACGCTCAGAACGTCGCAGCGATCGATGCCCTCGACCCGAATGCCTACTTTACCGCTAAGCCACGCCCGTCCCGGCGCCACCGCGTTCGGGACAATCTTCTCGGCACAAGACGCTTCTGTCCCGTGATTCGCCGGACCAAGACGCTCGCTGACTACCTCGATCTGGGGTTTGCCGAAAAGGCGCGCGCGACCGTTGGCCGCACCGGCGGACATCTCTTCGCCCGCGCCGCGAGTTTCCTGCTGCTCGCCGATAGCCTTGCGAGCTTTGAAATAGAAGGCGAGCGTCCGCCGCGGAACAGGCTTGAGCGTTGGGGCCGCGCCGTCATGCAGGTTGGCCGGAGCAAGCTCAGCCTCAATGAAATAATGCGCCTTCACAGCGTGCTGATCGAAGAGACTCGGTTCATGCGGCCAGGCCTTCGTCCGGACGGTGTCTTTCTCGGTGAGCGCGACCACAATGGCGATCCCTTGCCGGAATTCATTGGCGCGCGTCCAACGGATCTGCCTGATCTTATGAATGGTTTGCTCGACGCCAACGAGCGGATGGGAGACGCCGGCCTCGATCCTGTTTTGCAGGCTGCTGCGACGGCTTTTGGTTTCGTGTATGTCCATCCGTTGCAGGACGGAAATGGCCGTTTGCATCGATGCCTCATCCACCATGTTTTGGCCGAGCGGAAGTTCACCCCGTCGGGCATGATTTTTCCGGTTTCCTCGGTCATGCTTGATCGCATCGACGACTACCGGACAACGCTCCAGGCACATTCACGGTCTTTAATGCCCTTCATTGACTGGCGGCCGACGCCAGACCGCAACGTGGAGGTTCTAAACGACACGGCAGATCTATATCGATACTTCGACTGCACCCAAGCGGCGGAATTCTTGTATTCATGTGTCCAGCGTACGGTCGATCTCGATCTGCCGCGCGAGATCGATTACCTGCGCCGACATGACGCGGCTCTACGCCGCATCATGGACACTGTCGAAATGCCTGACCGGCTCGCCGAAAACCTTCTCCTCTTCATCCGCCAGAACGGCGGAACGCTTTCGAAGAGGCGGCGCCAAAACGAATTCAAAGCCCTCAGCGACAAAGAGGTTGAGGAACTCGAAGAAATCGTCCGCGATGCGTTCGACGGATACGACGAAACACCTCGTATTGGGGAAGCATGAGCCATAGAAGTCATTGAGGAGCGCCTTCGTCGCCGCCGCGCGAAGACATCGGATCATTGGCGCAAAAATTCAAGAAATCCTACATCGACGAAAAATACTCGGTGGAAGAAGCAGAGAAAAAATACGCCGAGTGGGATAAGCTGATGCAGCAACTGTTTATCAGACGAAAATAAGTCAAAACTCGCGCCTGACCTCAAGCCGATTTTCCGGCTTCATTTCCACGTTTCTAGAAGTCTCGAAACGTGGAAGTTCTCCAACTGAATCTGTCCTTGAACGTCGGAATGCTTCGACCGACTCATTGAACCGCGGAACGTTATCGAACGGAGCGCCTGTCCTGAGCGCCGCGAAGCAAAGTTGAAGGAAAGCGGTAGAACGCTGGAACGTTTGGAACGGCCTTAGACGTCCTTAAAATAGGACTCGGGCACATCTTCAAATCCGATCCAGCCAAACCAATCGCTCACGTTGAGTATTTTGGCCCACTCATTCGTGACGCGAATATCGCCGGCATAACCGCCGTCTTCGTCGCCCAAAGCTTCATATAGCTGGATGCCGCTTCGAATGATGCCCGGCCAGTCCGAGAAACGTCTACTCAAGTCTTTTCCGGTCACAGGGTTAAGCCCTCTGAGATAAGCGTAGGTGATTGAATTGCTGATCATGGCGAGTCGTGAATCGGTTCCGATTGAGAAATCTATCCTTGTTGTCAGAGGTCAGCGTGTCATCCTTGCTGCCGATCTCGCAAAAATTTACGGCGTCGAGACCCGTGTACTCAATCAAGCTGTCAAACGCAATCGCGAGAGATTTCCGGAGGATTTTACATTTCGTTTGACCCGCGATGAAGCGAGCGGAATCGTGGCTTCAAGATCACAGACTGTGATCTTGAAACGGGGCGAGAATATCAAATATTTGCCTTACGTTTTTACAGAATACGGCGCGATCATGGCCGCTAACATGCTCAATAGCCCGCACGCCGTACGGATGAGCGTGTATGTGGTCCGAGCGTTCATCAGGCTTCGTCAGACGGTTGAACTACGAAAGGATATAACGGCGAAGTTGGAAGAGTTGGAACGCGCGGTCACCGCGCATGATGCCGACATCAAGAGATTATTTGCCGCCATCCGCCAGTTGATGGCGCCGCCGGAGGCGAAGAAAAGAAAGATTGGGTTCCTGGTCGAAGAAAAGGCAGCTCGCTACGGACGACGGTAAGCGTCGGTCATTTCCACGTTTCCGGAATTCCGGAAACGTGGGAGTCCCCACGTGTGTTCGTGTCCAACCAACGATTGGAACGGAGCGAAGCGGTTGAACGGCTGGAACGATTGGAACGGCGTAAATCTCCGCCCCAAGCAAAAGTCTTTTCTTTTCCCGCCAGGCTTTGTTACAATCCCCGATCACCGATGTGGGACGTAGCCGAACGCGCCGCGCCCGGGCCGTCAATAACTAAAAGATTGAAGCGGTGTTTGCAGTTTTAAATACGACTCAAAAAAGTTTCCCCACCCGAATTCTGCAAAGAAAGTCGAGTCGTAAAAGTCGGACCTCGAACTCGTCAGTGGTTTAGAATAGATCATGGCTGAGCGAACTCGGCGGCTACTGGATTACGCGGATAGGACCGTTCGACTGACGGATGAACGCCTGCTTCACATCCAGGAACATCCAGAAATGATCGGCCAGGAGCGGCGAATCGGAGAGGTTTTGCGAAAGCCCGACGTGGTCTATACCAGTCACAAAGACGCGTCAGTGCATGTATACTATCGTCATTATGCACGAGGTCCGGCCGGGTCGAAGCATCTGATGGTCGCGGTCAAGATTTTAGAAGACGACGCGTTCGTGATCACGGCATTCTTTACCGATGAAATGAAAGGAGCGAAGCAAATATGGCCAAAAGAGTAGCACGGTTAAAAGTGTGGTTTGACGAAGAAGGAGATTTTCTCGAAGTGACCTTCGCCAAACGCAAGGGATCGTTCCGATCTATCGGCCCGGACATCTTCGAGCGTGTGGACGCAAAAGGAAAGGTTATTGGTTTTGCGATTTTTAACTTCATGAAACACGATCGCAAGACGGTGGAAATTCCTCTGAACGAAGCAAAATTTGCCGTCGGACGGTGACAAAGTCTGGTCATTTTTACCAGGTCACACGAAATGGCTAAACAACTTACCGAACGAGAATTGCGCGAGCAGGCCGTGCGGGCGCTAAGCGATAGTTTAGGTCCTGTCAACGCCTTACGCTTTCTTGCATTGGTGTCCCGCGAGCCTTTTGATTATCAAGCGTGGCGTCGAGAATATTTTTCCCGCTACAATGTGGATGAATTGTTGGCCGACGTCGATAAGCACCACACCACCAAGGTCTCCTAAGCGTTTTTCCGAAAGCATCGACGATCTATTGCCTCGTTCGGGTCATTTCCACACTTCCGGAATTCCGGAAACGCGGAAGAAGTTGGCGCGTTGAGATTCCAAAGTGGAATATCAAAAATGGCGGGCCGAGGAGGGCGTCGCTATTTGCCGTATGTTTTTACCGAGCAGGGCGTCGCAATCCTATCGACGGTCCTGAAGAGCGAACGCGCCATTCAAGTCAATATCGAAATCATGCGCGCTTTCGTGCGGCTGGTTTTGAATCCAGAGAACGACTTGAACGGAGCGCAGCGGTTGAACGATTGGAACGACTGGAACGTGTTCCGGTATGCGAGTTGATGGCGCCGCCGGAGGCGAAGAAAAGAAAGATTGGGTTCCTGGTCGAAGAAAAGGCAGCTCGCTACGGACGACGGTAAGCGTCGGTCATTTCCACGTTTCCGGAATTCCGGAAACGTGGAACTCCCCACGTCTGTTCGTGTCCAACCAACGATTGGAACGGAGCGACGCGGTTGAACGGCTGGAATGATTGAAACGGCGTAAATCTCCACCCCAAGCAAAAGTCTTTTCTTTTCCCGCCGTCCTTTGTTAAAGTTCTCGTCGCCGTGCGAGACCTAGCCGACCGCGCCGGGCCGTGAAGAGCTTAATGATATTCGCTGCGTTTGAGGTTTCAAGTCCGAATCAAAAAAGTTCTCCGATCCCAATTCTTAGAAGAAAGTCGAGTTGTAAAAGTCTGACCCCGCACCCCATGCTTAAGATCGATCTCGGGATGTGCCTTCGATAGCTTGATCTGGTGCTCCTTCATCGCACGCAATGCTTTTCAATCAGTTTTGGAGACTTTTGAAGAGATACGCTTCTTCATTTGGTATCGCCTTTATAAACACGATGCTTCGGATTTTTTGCTCGACGCCAGTTCGCACGACGGAGTTTAGTCACGTCGTCTCCCAGAGCGCACGGAGCGGCACGGCGTAGAGGCATTCTCCGAAGCTTGCGCTGGTTTCACCGTCGTAAACGACAACCCCGGAAACGAAACGCTTGCCCGAAGCATCTTTCAACTTGCGCAGTCCCCGGAAGTCCGCTGCGGTTACTGTAGCAGACGCTTTGATCTCCACGCCGGCCAAGGCACGTGATCCCTGCTCGATAACGATATCTACTTCTACGCCGTCTTTGTCGCGATAGTGATAGAAAGTTAACGGCTCATCGTGCCAACTGGCCTGCCGTCGTAATTCCTGAAAAACGAACGTTTCCAGAAGCTGGCCCAGCAGCGGCCGATCGGCGAGTAGGCCCCGGGCATCGATCCCGAGTAGAGAACATGCGAGACCGGTATCACCGACATGCAACTTTGGCGTCTTGATGAGTCGACTCAAGCGGTTACTATGCCAAGGGGGAAGTGAATCAACAAGGAACACGCGCTCCAACAGCGTGAGGTAATCGCGAATAGTCGGTCGGCTGACTTGGAAGGGCGACGCTAAATCCGCCACATTCAGTAGCCGAGACGTCTGTGACGCTGCCAGTGCAAGCAATCGCGGCAATACATCGAGTGAACTGATACGAGCCAGATCGCGCACGTCGCGCTGAACAAGCGCATCAAGATAATCGCGATACCAGGCCGCGCGGCGTCTTCCGGCAGGCCGTGCCAACGCCGCTGGATATCCGCCGGCAACGATTTTCTCGGCGAGCTGGCCAGCCAATCGATCCGTTTGTCGTACCCTGAAGCGACCCGCGAAAAGGCTACGGAGGAATCCAGGTATTCGACGCACGAGTTCGCACTGCGCCAACGGATGGAGCCGCAGGATTTCCATCCGGCCCGCCAGCGAGTCTGAGAGCTTTGGCAGCAATAGGACGTTGGCCGAGCCGGTTAAGATGAAGCGGCCGGCGATACGATTACGATCGACGGCCACCTTCAATGCGCTAAATAGCTCCGGTACTCGTTGCACTTCGTCGAGAATTGCGCGTTCCGGCAGATCGCCGACAAACCCTACCGGATCGGCCTGCGCTGCCGCGCACAATACATCGTCATCAAGGTTGACATAGGCATAGCCTTTGCGCTTGCCAACGATCTGCGCCAATGTGGTTTTGCCACACTGGCGCGGACCGTGGATCAGCAGGATCGGCGAATCGGCAAGCGCTTCGGTGAGACGCGGCTCGGCGAAGCGCGGGTAGAGGGCTCTCTCGGGCATCGGCCGATTGTAACTTTAGGGTTCGGCCAATTGCAAGGTTAGAGTGCGGCTAAATGAAGGCTTTGGGTTCGGCCGATTAAAAGGTTTGTGGGCGGCGTTACCCTAAGCGCTACTGGGTTCAATTGCGAAAAGCCAAGGGCGAAGGAACGGGGAAATCTATGGGGGCAACGGGTAATTTTGAACCGAGAAAATCTCGTTAATTAAATAAGTGATAAAAGGAGTTTGATCCCCCCCCCGCCCCGAGCGGCGCAAGATGATGCAGGCCTGGGCGGATTATCTGGATGGGTTGAAGGCTGGAGCGGAAGTGATTCAGCTGTTCAAGCAGGCATAATGATATAGTCCCATTCGCTAGGCAAAAATCCTTTTCTTTTCCCGCCGTCCTTTGTTAAAATCTCCATCGCCGGTGTGGGATGCAGCCGAGCCCGCCGCGGTCGCGCCGTCAACGGCTACTAGACGTGAGCAGCGTTTTCGATTGCGAGTGCAAATCAAAAAAGGTTCTCTGATCCCAATTCTTAGAAGAAAGTCGAGTCGTAAAAGTCTGACCCCGCAGCCAAAACAGAGCATTAGAAAAATTATTTATAACGGCAGTTCCGGAATCACGACCACGTTCGACACGTCCGCCACGACTACGCTCTGGTCCGTGTCAGAGCACGAGCACGTTCGCCACGACCACGTCCTCGCCCTTTATCCTTCATCCTTTCGCCTTCATCCTTTATTTTTATTGGACATTGAGGGCGATAGTCCGTAAAATCCGGTCCTAATAGGGTGTCGGGTTTGCTGGTCACGGTCGCTTTCTCCTTTCATAATAACCGTAGCCGCATCCGTGATTCACGAGCAGGTTTTCACGAACACGATTCGCACGTTCACGACTCACAAACACAATTCACGATCACGGTTTTTCCGATCACCAACACGGCTCCGACGTTCTGCGATGTGCGATGATAGTTAGAACTAAATGGCGTCTGGTTCTCTTCAACTGACGAACTTTGCTCACCTCGAAGAACATGACCAACTGCTTGTCCGGTTGGGAATGTTGGCTGAAAAGTATTTTACCGACGATCCCAACACCTGCATTCTTAAACTCCGCCAATTTGGCGAAGCTCTCGCGCAGCATGTCGCCTCGCGCGTCGGATTGATGACTTCTACCGAAGAGTCACAGTTCGATCTCATACGAAGATTACAGGACGAAGGCATTCTTCCCCGCGAGGTCGCGCAACTACTCGATGAGATTCGCCGAGCTGGTAACGCCGCAAGTCACGCTGTTAGAGGCGATCATGCAACAGCGCTCAGTAGCCTGAAGATTTCTTGGCAGCTTGGGGTTTGGTATCACCGAACTTTTAAGAGCCCACAGTTCAAATCTGGTCCGTTTATTCCGCCCACTGCGCCGAAGGAGGAAAGTGATGCACTCCGTGCAGAGTTAGAGCGTCTGAGTCACGCTCTCGAAGAATATCGGGCCACGCACCGAGAAACCGAGCAACAGCTTCTGGACACAGAGCAGAAACTCAAAGCGGCTAAGGATGAACAGTCGTTTTGGGAGCAGTTGGCTGTCGAGACCGAGAACGCTAAGGCGGAACTTGCAGGTCGATTGGTCGAGCAGCAAGGAGCCACGCCAGCACAGTCGAAGAGTGTGGTCACGGCTTTTCTTAGTGCCGCGTCCGCTGCTGCGGATTCACTTGAACTGGACGAGTCGGAAACAAGACGGTTGATCGATGAGCAGCTGAAACTCGCTGGCTGGCAAGCCGACTCGATGAACATGACCTACGCTAATGGCGCGCGCCCAGAGAAAGGCAAGTGTTTAGCGATCGCCGAATGGCCGACAACCACGGGTCCGGCGGATTACACTTTATTTGCCGGCTTGGTGCCGCTCGCGACCGTTGAAGCGAAGCGGAAGAACATCGACGTCTCCGGCTCTCTACAGCAGGCCAAACGTTATAGTCGGTCTTTTCATGTGTCCGATAACCTCGAGCTGCTCGGTCGACCGTGGGGAGAGTTTCAGATCCCGTTTGTTTTCTCGTCTAATGGCCGTCCCTATTTGCGCCAACTCTCAACGCGTAGCGGAATTTGGTTCTGCGATGTGCGTCGTACTGACAATGTCGCTCATGCGCTTGATGGCTGGTATACACCCGAAGGCCTCTTAGCGTTATTGAAGCGTGATGAAGACAAGTCTTACGAGCAGCTTGCTGCTGAGCCGTTGCAATACGACTTCCAACTACGCCACTATCAGCAAGATGCGATTCGAGCGATTGAGAAAGGGATTGCAGGCGGGCGGCGCGACATGCTCGTTGCCATGGCGACTGGTACGGGCAAGACAAAAACCTGTATCGCACTCATCTATCGCCTGCTAAAGGCGCAGCGTTTTAAACGTATCCTTTTCCTTGTGGACCGATCAGCTCTTGGCGAGCAGGCTACCAATGCGTTCAAAGACACCCGCATGGAAAACCTGCAAACGTTTGCCGATATTTTCGGTATCAAGGAGTTGGAGGAACAAAAGCCTGATTCCGACACGGCTGTTCATATCGCTACGGTTCAGGGCATGGTGAAGCGGGTTTTGTATCCCGGCGAAGATACGGTGGCCCCGGCGATCGATCAGTATGATTGCATAGTGGTGGACGAATGCCACCGTGGCTACCTGCTCGATCGTGAACTTTCGGATACCGAACTGACCTTTCGGAGTTTTGATGAGTACATCTCGAAGTATCGGCGCGTTTTAGACTATTTCGACGCCGTCAAAATTGGATTGACCGCTACGCCCGCCTTACATACATCGGAAATCTTTGGCAGACCGATCTTTTCCTATAGCTATCGAGAGGCGGTCATCGACGGTTTTCTGGTTGATCATGAACCTCCCGTCCAGATCAGAACCGATTTGTCCGAGGGGGGTATCAATTGGCGAGTTGGCGAACAGGTTCCCGTCTATAACGTCCGGCGCAACCAGATCGATCTTTTTACCACGCCGGACGAAATCAATCTGGAAGTTGAGGACTTCAACCGAAAGGTCATTACAGAGCCTTTTAACAAAGTCGTTTGTGGCTATCTTGCAAAGGAGCTTGATCCTAACTCTCGGCAAAAGACCCTCGTTTTCTGTGTTAATGACGCCCACGCCGACCTGGTCGTAAAGTTGCTGAAAGATGCGCTCGGTGAACAATATGGCAACGTCGATGACGACGCCGTGATTAAGATTACGGGAAGCGCGGACAAGCCGCTTCAGCTCATACGCCGGTACAAGAACGAGCGAAATCCCAACATCGCCGTGACGGTCGACTTGCTTACCACCGGCATAGATGTCCCGGAGATTTGCAATCTTGTATTTCTACGTCGGGTTAATAGCCGCATCTTGTTTGATCAGATGCTCGGACGCGCAACCCGATTGTGCGACCGGATTGGCAAAGAGACCTTTCGTATATTCGATGCGGTGCGGATTTATGAAGCGCTTCAGAATCTGACGGACATGAAACCGGTCGTTGTCGATCCGAAAATCACTTTTACTCAGCTCACACAAGAAATGGCGCAGGTCGCTGGTGACGAGGAACTAGCGTTGGCTCGGGAGCAATTTATTGCCAAGTTACAACGCAAGAAGCGTCACCTGAGCCAGCGGAACAAAGACGACTTTGAAACAGTAGCAGGCATGCCGCCTGACGAGTTCATTGACCGCTTGCGCCAAATGCCGCTGCGAGACATCGCCTCGTGGTTCACAGAGCATCCCGATCTAGGTGAGATTCTCGACCGTAAGGGCGAGGGCAGTTACGCGCCGCAAATCTACATTTCCGAGCACGAGGACAATCTGATCAGTGCGGAGCATGGCTACGGGGCCGCGAAAAAGCCAGCTGATTATTTGCAGGAGTTCGCGGACTTTATCAAGCAACGTAGCAATACTTTACCTGCGCTGATAACAGTCTTAACTCGGCCTAAGGAGCTGACCCGGAAACAGTTACGCGAATTGGCGTTGGAATTGGACAGGGCTGGCTTTACGGAATCGAATCTTGCTACAGCCTGGCGCGAAATGACCAACCAAGATATCGCAGCGCGGATTGTTGGTTATATTCGACAGGCTGCGATTGGTGATGCACTGATACCGTACGAGCAGCGCGTGGATCAGGCGTTAACAAAAGTTCTTGGTTCCCGCCGTTGGACGACGCCACAGCGCCAATGGCTGCAAAGAATTGCCGCTCAGACAAAAGCCAATCTTATCGTTGACCGCGACGCGTTAGACGACCCCGATCTCATCTTTCGGAGAGAAGGTGGAGGTTTCGCCCGCCTCGATCGTATTTTTGACGGCGAACTGGCAGAAGTGCTACAAACATTCAACGATCAGCTGTGGCCGCAAACCGCCGCGTAAACCTGTCCGGAAAGTAAATATATAGATCATGAACAACATCACCCACGACATTGTCGCTAAGCTTTGGAATCTCTGCAACGTGCTGAAAGACGACGGAGTTACTTACCACCAGTACGTTACTGAGCTTACCTACCTTCTGTTTCTAAAGATGGCCAAGGAAACCCGCACCGAGGAGCAGATTCCGGTTGGTTACCGCTGGGACGATCTCGAAGCGAAGGCGGCGCCCGATCGGCTCGAAGCCTACAAGCTCGCGTTGATCCACCTTGGTGGCCATGGCTCCACATTGGTGAAGGAAATCTTTGGCAACGCCAGCTCGTTCATTAAGAAGCCCACGACGTTATCTACCCTTGTCTCAGAGATCGACAAACTCGACTGGTACAGCGCACGGCAAGAAGGGCTGGGCGATCTCTACGAGGGGTTGCTGGAGACGGCCGCCA
>Ga0208454_1000047_pt1 | contig 90758 bp, 70 predicted proteins | sample EasRivMeERMZT100_FD_187530 | JGI IMG/M metagenome (GOLD analysis project Ga0208454, IMG submission 187530) | Soil microbial communities from meander-bound floodplain in the East River, Colorado, USA - East River MetaG ERMZT100 (SPAdes) (version 2) | ecosystem: Environmental > Terrestrial > Soil...
AAGACCGACCGCCCACGGTCGATGTGTTGGAGCCCGGTGCAGACATGGCGATGCCGCGCGCGCAAACCATCGACCTCGGGTTCGTCGCGGCGGACGACTACGGCCTTTCGCGCGCGTCGCTCAACTGGCGCAAGGTAGGGGACGAAAACTTCCGCGCTCACAACCTTCCCCTCGGTGGCCAGCGCAGCAAGCGCGAGGTCGCGATCGCGCACCGCTGGGATTTGTCCGGAGTGCGACTGTTCCCCGGGAACTCCATCGAGTATTTCGTCGAAGTGGCCGACAACAACACGGTCACCGGCCCGGGGGTGGGGCGCAGCGACGTGTATCGCCTCACGGTGCCGTCCATCGCCGAGATCTACGACACCGCGCGCGAGGAGGAAACCGCGCGCGCCGAGACGATGGAGAGTGCCATCGAGGACAGCCGCCGACTGAGCGAGCAGCTCGAGAAGCTCCAGCGCGAGTACACCAAGACCGAAAAGATGGACTGGGCCCAGAAGAAGGAATTGGACCGCGCGGCCGAGACCCAGAAGGCGGTCGAGCAGAAGCTGGGGGAAGTGAAGGAGTCGCTCGACAAGACGCTGCGCGAGCTGTCGGACAACGAGATGACGTCGCAGCAGATCGGCGAGAAGCTGGAAGAGATTCGAAAGCTGATGGACGAGATCGACTCCAAGGAGCTCGAGCGCTACATGAGCGAGCTGCAGAAGGCGATGGAGAAGATGAGCCCGGACGAGATTCGCGAGGCGCTCGAGAACCTGCAGATGAATACCAAGGAGATGCTGGAGCGACTCGAGCGCACGGCCAGCCTATTGCGCGAGCTCCAAAAAGAGCAGCGCATGGAAGAGCTCGTGCGCAAGGCGCAAGACCTGATGGAGAAGCAGGGCGAGCTCAACGACAAGACCGGCGAAGCCAAGCAGAACGACAGCCAGAAGATGAGCGATCTCGCGAAGCAGCAAGACGAGCTGGCCAAGCAAGCCGACGAGATGCAGAAGGGCGCCGAAGATCTCCAGGAACAGATGGACGACCCCGGCGCCAAGCAAGAGCTGGAGCAAATGTCGCAGGAGATGAAGCAAGACGGCCCGCAGGAGAACATGCGGCAGGCGTCCAAAGAGCTGCAGAAGCCGAATCAGCAGCAGGCCATGCAGCAGCAACAGCAGGCCATGGACAAGATGGTGAGCCTGTTCAAGCGCGCCACCAAGGCCCAGCAGATGAACCAGCAGAGCCAGGGCCAGCAGATGGCGCAGAACTTCCAGAAGTTCGCAAAGCAAACGCTGGAGATTTCGCATCGCCAGGAATCGCTGGCGGGCGAGCTCAAGCAAACCAACAACGCCGGCGGTCCGCAAGGCTTCCAGGAAATATCAACCGAGCAGATGAGCTATCTCGAAGCGACCGAGAAGGTCGCCAACGAGATCAACAAGATCGCGAGCTTGTCGCTCACGGTGTCGCCGGTGCTCCTGCAGGCGCTGGGCGAGGCGCTCACGCGCATGCAGAGCTCGATGCTGTTCCTCGAACAAGACAAGCCGTACATGTCGACCACCCACGCGCACAACGCGGTCGAGTCGCTGAACGAAGCCACCATCGAGATGCTGCGGAGCGCGCAGAATTGCCAGCAAGGTCAGGGCGGCAGTCAGTCGATGGCGCAGCAAATGCTCCAGCAGATGATCCCGCAGCAGCAGGACGTGCTGCAGGAAACGCAGTCGATGATGCAACTGCGATTGACGGAGGAAGCGCTCCGCCAGCAGCGGCAGGCGCAGCTCGACCGCTTGGCCGGTCAGCAGCGCTCGCTGCAGGAAATCGCGAAGCGGATCGAAGAGTCGGCCAAGGGCAATCGCGACACGCTGGGCAAGCTCGATCGCACCATCGAAGAGATGGAGGCCGTGGTCGAAGCGCTGGAGCGGGGTGCGGTCGATGAAGACTTGGTCAACAAGGAGCAGCGCATCCTGAGCCGCTTGCTCGACGCCGAGCGCTCGGTGCACACGCGCGATTACGAAAAGCGGCGCGAGAGTGTGTCGGCCGAAGACGTGTTTTCGAAGAGCCTCGGCCGCCGGCCCGAGGGCGCCGACGCGCAAACCCTTCGCGACGAAATTCAGCGCGCGATGCAGCTCAAGGCGCCGGGCGAGTTCGAGGATCTCATTCGCATGTACTTCAGGGCGCTCGCCGACGAAGCGCCGGTGCCGGCCGCGCCGCGGGGTCGGTAGCGTGCGCCGTCGCGTCTTGATCGTCGCGCTGGCGGTCATCGCCGCCGCGCAGGCCGCGATCGTCTTCGGTCAGTCCCAGCGACCGCGACAGCCGTTCGCCGTCGACCCCTTGAGTGTGAGCGGCGACGTGCTGGAAGCGACTCGCCTCCTCGCCGTCAACCCGCAAGCCGGCATCACGCTCCTTCGCCAGTTGAACGCTCGTTATCCCGGTCGCGACGACATCCTCGCGCGTTTGGGCTACGGCATGCAGGTGGTGGGCAACGCCGATTCGGCCGCTTTCTACTATCGCGCTGCTCTCGACGCCAACCCGCTCAACCTCGACGCCGGCAAGTCGCTCGGCTCCATCTATTTCTCGGAAGGCAAAGAGCGCGAGGCGATGCAGATCTTCGATCGGTTGCTGGAAGCGAACAATTATAGTGTCGGCGCCTACAAGATGATCGCGGGTGCCTTGCGCGACCTGGGCCGCGTCGACGAGGCCATCTCCATCCTCGAACAGGGCCGCAGCAAGTCGAAAAAGAACGCGGCACTTTCACTCGACATCGCGAATCTGTACAAGCAGGCGGGCGATCCCAAGCGCGCCATGGACGAATACTTTACCTACGCGGGCACGGACCCGCGCACCTATCGCTTCGCGCGCGAGAAGATGCTCGAGGTCTTGCGCGATTCCGGTCGCGACGAATCCGCCATCGTTGCCTCTCTCAAGGTGCGCGCCGATGCACGCGACGCGCGCAGCTTCGCCGCCGCCGACGTGCTGGCCGCGTACTACTTGCAAAGCGGCCAGTTGGAAAGCTCGCTCGAGATGGCGCTGCGCGCCGACGAGAACAAGGCCTCGGACGGCGCGTCGTTGTTGGTGCTGACCGAAGAGGCGCTGTCGCGCGCGGAAACGCAGCCGCGCAACACACGCGCTCGCTATCTCGATCTCGCGCTCCGCTCCTCGGAGTCGTACATTCGCAACCACCCGGCTTCACCCGGTTTGGATCGCGCGATGTTCGCGCTGGCGGACATCTACGCCGAATACGGCTCGGGAGCCAATCCGGCCCTGCTGCCGGCGGAACGGGGCGCGTACCTCGAGCGCTCGGTGGTACAGTATGCGGAGATATCGAAGCGGTTCGGCGGCTCGGATCTGTCAGAGCGTGCCACCATCGCGCGCGGCGACGTTCTCCTGCTGCGCTTGAAGCGCCCCGACGCGGCGCTCGAGGCGTACAAGTCGGGCGCGGTCAATTCGCGGCGTTTGGGCGGCGAGTTCGCGGGGCGCATCGCACGCGTGTACATCGGGACCGGCCGCAGCAAGGAAGCCGAGAATTACCTCGCGTCGCTCTCGCGCGCGGGCAATGCCGAGCTCGCGCAGGCGGGCCAGTACTACACGGGACTGTACTTGGCCACGCAGAAGAAGTACGAGCTCGCGCGCGACACGTTGACTTCGCTCGCCGAGGGCGCGCCCGGGTCCGTGTTCACCAACGACGCCATCGAGACGGCGTGGGTGATCGAAGAAGGCCTCATGCTGAAGTCGGGCTCGCTGGACGACTATATGACCGCCGCCAAGGCCGCGATGATCGGCGACACGACCGCGGTGGTGTCGAAGCTGCAAGCGATCGTCGGCCGCGAGATCCACGATCCCTTGCGCCCGCGCGCGCTCCACCAAATGGGGCTGCTGCTCTTCGACCAGGGAAGCTACGACGCCGCGCTGGCGGCGTTGCAAACCTATCTCAAGGACTACCCGAAGAACGACGAGCGCGCCGCGGTGACGCGCGACATCGGCCGCGTGTACGAAGTCGGACTCGGCCGATACAACGACGCGTTGAAAGAATACGAACAGATTCTTCTGACGTATCCGGATTACGCTATGCTGGACGACGTGCGCCGCGACGTGCAGCGCGTGCGGTCTTTATTGAAAGGGTCTTATGCGCCGTAGTCTTCTAATTGCATGTTTGTTCGTGATCGGTGCGTCGGCCTCCGCGCGCGCGCAGCAGCTGTTGGTTCCCATGGACCTGACCCAGTCGAACCACCTGAAGGCGTACGGGCTCGCGTTCACCGCACTCTCCAAGGGCCACAAGATCGATTGGCTCCTCAACTATCGCGGCGGGAGCTTCTTGATGCCGGCCACCGCCGACGTCGTCCTCGACGCACGCCTGAAGGACGTGAGCTTCGTGGAGGTGACCGGCGCCGACGTGGCGCAAATCCACTCGGAGATAGCACAGAACAACATGGAGGTCGTTCGCCTGGAGAAGGCGCCGAAAGTCGCGGTGTACATTCCGCCGCTCAAGCAGCCGTGGGACGACGCGGTCACACTCGCGCTCGAATACGCTGAGATTCCGTACGCGCGCGTGTTCGACGAGGACGTGCTGGCCAACGGGCTCGAGAAGTACGATTGGCTCCATCTTCACCACGAGGATTTCACGGGCCAATACGGCAAGTTCTACGCCGCGTATCGCCACACCGATTGGTACCAGGCCGACCAGCGCGACGCCGAGGCGCGTGCGCGCGCGCTCGGGTTCAACAAGGTGTCGGACGAAAAGAAGGCGGTCGCGGAGAAGATTCGCGAATACGTGTCGGGCGGCGGGTTCCTGTTCGCCATGTGCTCCGCGTGCGATTCGTACGACATCGCACTCGCGGCGGCGGGTGTCGACATCGTCGCGCAAGAGTTCGACTACGACGGCTTGACGCCGGGCTTTCAAGACAAACTCGACTACGAGCGCTGCTTCGCGTTCACCGGTTTTCATTTGATTCCCAGCCCGCTGGTCTACGAGTTCTCCGACATCGACACCAGCGACTACGTCTCGGCGCGCGGGAGCGATGCGGACTACTTCACGCTGTTCGAGTTCTCCGCCAAGTACGACCCGGTTGCGACCATGCTGACGCAGAATCACGTGGGCTACGTGAAGGGTTTCCTTGGACAGACGACGGGATTCAAGAGGGCGCTGGTCAAGAAGAGTGTGGTCGTCTTGGGCGAAGACGCGGTGCACGACGAAGTGAAGTATCTGCACGGCAACGTCGGCCGCGGGACCTTCACGTACCTCGGCGGACACGACCCCGAAGACTACCAGCACGCGGTCGGCGATCCCGCCACCGACCTCTCGCTGCACACGACGTCGCCCGGCTACCGCCTCATCCTCAACAACATCCTCTTCCCGGCCGCGAAGAAGAAGACGCTCAAGACGTAACATCGCGTGCGGGACGCACGCGACTTCATCGCGACGCCACAGCGGACCATGCGTTATGCTGTCGTCATGGATGCCACGGTTTGGCTCTGGATACTGGCTGGCGTTCTCGTCATCGCGGGCTTCGTCGGTGTGGTCGCACCCGTGCTGCCCGGCGCGCCGCTGGTTCTCGCCGGCCTCATCGTCGCGGCGTGGGCAGAGAACTTCCAATACGTGGGCGTGTGGACGCTCGTACTCCTCGGTGTGTTGACCGCACTCACCTTCGTGGTCGACGCGATCGCGAGTGCCATGGGTGTGAAGCGTGTGGGTGCGAGCAAGCAAGCGATGTGGGGCGCATTGATCGGAACGACGATCGGCGTGTTTTTCGGGCTTCCCGGGATCCTACTCGGACCGTTCGTCGGCGCCGTCGCGGGCGAACTGTTCGTCACGCGCGATGCCAAGCAAGTCGGTCGCGCCGGCGTCGCTGCTTGGATCGGCTTCGTCGTCGGGACGCTGGGGAAGCTGGCACTCATGTTCACGATGGTGGGCGTCTTCATCGTCGCGCGGCTGATCTAGTGATGGGTCTAGCGTGGTTGTTCAGCCGGCTCACCGCTACCAGCGATACATAGCCAACGCGGGCCATTGAAACGTAACCTCCTGATTCTTGCGATCACGTTGCTCGTGGCTGCCGTAGCCGCTGAGCTCGTGCTCCGCGCGCGGACTTCTGACGAGCGCGAGAAGATCCGCGCGGCGATGGGCGAGCGCGGGTTGTGCACGCAACCGTCCGATGATCGTCGTCTTCTCTATACCTACACGCCGGGAAAGTGCGGCGCGAACTCGCTCGGCTATCGAGACACGGAGCATTCCGTCGAGAAGCCGGAAGGAGTATTTCGCCTCGTATTGATCGGCGACTCCGTCGCGGAGGGTCGCGACGTGGACGCAGACTCCGCCTTCGGTCGCGTGCTCGAGCGCAACCTGAGCGCACGCGGCGACGGTCGTCGCTACGAAGTGATTCTGCTGGCCCACATCGGCTATTCGACGTCGCAGGAGATCGTGCTGCTAGAAGACTTCGCCTTCCGCTACCAGCCCGATCTGATTCTATGGAGCTACTGCCTCAACGACCCCGCGCATCCCGTCTATCACAACGCCAACGGGGATCTCGGCCGTTACTACTATCGACCGCGCTCGTATCTGCTCGCGCGGGTCGAAGCCTTCGTGTTCCGCGTGAAGCAGAAGTATCGCGGACTCGAATGCCCGGCCGAATTCCACGCCTTCCTGCATTGCGCATTCTGGCCGGAGGTCGAAACGAATCTGAAGCGCATCGGCGACGTCACGCTGCGCAACCACGTACCCGTGGTATTCATCATCCATCCCGTGTTCGAGAAGAACACGGGACTCAACCAGTACTCGTTGCAAGGCGTCCACACGCGCTTGAGCGAGGCCGCGCGCACGAATGGTTTCGACGTGGTCGATCTGTTACCTGCGATTGAGGAATACCCGGCGGGGGAGCTGAAACTCGACAATCCGAATTACTACGATCCGTGGCACATGAATGAGCGCGGACATCGAGTGGCAGCGACGGCCATCGAGCCACATATACCTTGACACTATCCGAGAATCCCGCGGATAATTGTTAGGTCACCCCTGACAGTGCTGTAACGCCTTCATTCGTATCGAGTTGATGGACTAGCGGTGGGTCGGGGGTCGGTGATGAAAGGGAGGTGACGACCCAATCGCGTTCCCAGCGCGATACGGGCGGTATGGAGAAGGTTTTTCCGGGATGCCAGAAGTGCAACAAAGGTCTCTTGCTTCCGCTTTCTGACTACGGACGAGACGGCGCACCGATCACCTACAAAGCGTGGGTGTGCAACAACCCCGACTGTGGATTCAACATTCGAATCGATAACGGGGAAATCAGCCTCGGGCGCGACATCAGCACGTCCGTGAAATAGCGCGTTTTTTTAGCGCTCGAGTGTTTCGTAGGGAGGTCCCGTTTCGGGGCCTCCCTCTTTTGTTTTGATGAGCAGAAAGATGAAGAAGACGAGCGACACCACCACGATGCGGATGTCGGTCAAATAAACGGGAAGCGAGCTCGCTTCGGATTCGGATTGAATTGCGAGCTGCGCGAACGCGACGATGTTGAACAGCGAATGGGCGACGATGGTGTAGGTGAGATTTCCGGTCACGTGATAAATGTATCCCAGGAAAAATCCGAAGGCCGTGATCGAGATGAGCAAGTGCGCGTTCATGTGAATCGCGCCGAAGGTAGCGCCCGCCAGCAGAACGCCCAGCGCGCCATTCATGTTGCGCGCGAAGATCTGCTGGATCAGCCCGCGAAAGATGATCTCCTCCGCGAGTGGAACCAGCAGGCACAACCCGGCAAACGTGACCGCGAACTGGAAGGCGTTGGTGGGCTTCAGGTCCCGGATCGCTTGCGCGTAGTCGTCGGGGACCGGGCTGAAGCGCTGGTTGACCACGTAGATTTGGTCGATCAAGACCACCGCGGCCAAGGTCGCCACGATGACCATGATCATTCGATGGACGCGGGGACGCGCGATGCGCACCTGGCCGGCTAGTCCGCGCGGGAAGCGTCGCAGCAAGAGGTAGGCCGGCAGGACGATTCCAATCAGCGCCGAGATCCCGATGCCCAGGCGATGTTCTCCCGCCACCAGGAACAGTTGCTGGATGTACATGCTCGACAACACGCAGCTCCCGCAGAAGAACAACAGGAAGTAGTTGTTCACCGTCGTGAAGACGTCGTGCGGCGTCGAGGTGTTGCTACGGTTCTGGTTCTCCATTAGTATTCCGTCGGCCGAAGCTCCCCTAAAGATAAGCTGACGAAGCGAGAGTATACATGATCAAAGCCGTTATCTTCGATCTCGATAACACCCTCACCGACTTCATGCGCATGAAGGAGAACGCGGTCGACGCCGCGGTGGACGCCATGGTGGACGCCGGCCTGCGCTTCCCCCCGCCCGCCATCAAGAAGAAGATCTACGACATCTACGAGAAGGAAGGAATCGAGTTCCAGAGCGTCTTCGACCACGCGCTGACCGACATGCTGGGCGAGGTCGACTTCAAGATCCAGGCCGCCGGCATCGTCGGATACCGTCGGGCGAAGGAGGCGTCGCTGGTCCTCTATCCGCACGTCAAGGTGACGCTGATCGAATTGATGAAGCGCGGCATCAAGCTCGGTGTCGTTTCCGACGCGCCGCGCAAGGAAGCGTGGCTGCGACTGTGCTATCTCCAGCTCCATCACATGTTCGACTTCGTGACCACCTTCGACGACAGCGGCGTTCGTAAGCCCAGCCCGAAACCATTCCAGCGCGCGCTGGATTTCTTCGAGCTGCAACCCGGCCAAGCAATCATGGTAGGCGACTGGCCCGAGCGCGACATCGCGGGCGCGGGCCAACTCGGAATGGTGACCGTCTTCGCGCGCTACGGCGACACCAAGGGTGCGACGGAGAGCGGCGCGAACCACGACATCAACGATGTGTTCGAGTTGGTCGACATCGTGGATCGGTTGAATGCGGGAGCGTGATGCGCGTCCTCACCGCCGAACAAATGCAGAAGGTCGACGCCGAGACCATCGCGCGCGTCGTGCCGGGCATCGACTTGATGGAGCGCGCGGGGCGCGGGGTGGCGAAGGCGATCCTCGCGCGCTACGGCAAACAGGGCAAAGCGTGCATCTTTGTGGGGCCGGGGAACAATGGGGGCGACGGGCTCGTGGTGGCACGATTGCTCTCCGAAGCGGGATGGACGTGCTCGATTCATCTCCTCAAGACCACCGATCTCACTCCCGACACTGCGAAGAACTACCAGCGCCTCGATAAGAAGAGTATCCACGAGTTCGATGCGGCGCGTCCGGACTGGTCGAAACTTGTGCAAGAGGATCTGCAAGACGCGACGGTGATCGTCGACGCGATCTTCGGTACGGGTTCGAGGGGCGCTCCGCGCGATCGCGCAAAGGAGATGATCACGCTCATCAACGCGAGGAAGCTTCCAACGGTTGCCATCGACATTCCTTCCGGCGTCGACGGAACGTCGGGAGAGGTGGCCGGCGAAGCGGTTTGCGCGACTGAAACCATCACCATTGGTGTTCCCAAAACCGGTTTGTTGTTCTATCCGGGCAAGGAGCACGTGGGTGCGCTGTCGATCATCGACATCGGATTCCCGAACGAGATCGTCGAGAAATACGCCAACGCGTGGTGCTACCTCGACGAGGATGCGGCGGCGAAGAAACTTCCCAAGCGCGCGCCCGACATCCACAAGTACGAAGCGGGCCGGCTGCTGCTCATCGCGGGCAGTGATGCGTATCGCGGCGCTGCGTTGCTCGCGGCGGAAGCCGCGTTACGCGGGGGATGCGGCATGGTCTACCTCGCGGTTCCGGAAGGCATCCGCGCCGAAGTATCCGTTGCGCTGAGAGAAGCGGTGACAATCGCGCTGCCGCAAACGGGCGACGGCACGATCGCACGCGATGCGGCGCGCGTGCTGGAGGAATATCGAGACAAGGTGGACGCGGTCGCGATCGGGCCCGGCTTGGGTCGCAGCGACGAAACCGACGCCTTCGTGCGTGAATTCGTCGCGCGCACGACGAGGCCGACCATCCTCGACGCCGACGGCTTGATGGCGTTTCCCGATCACGCGGACAAGCTGGCGGGCACGAACGCACCCATCGTCATCACGCCCCACGGCGGTGAGTTGAAGCGTCTGGTTGGAAAAACCGAAGCACACAGTGCGGTGGGCTACGTCGTGGAGACGAGCGAGATTGCACAACGCCTCGGAGTCACGCTCGTGCGGAAGGGAGCACCCACCGTGATCGCCGGCGAAGGAAACGTCTGGATCAACTCGTCCGGCTCCTCCGCGCTGGCGACGGTCGGCACCGGCGACGTGCTGGCCGGGCTCCTGGGGAGCTTCCTTGCCCAAGGCGCGAGCCCGATCGATGCGGCGTGCGTAGCCTGCTTCCTCCACGGGCGCGCGGGCGAGCTGGCCGCCGCCGAAAAGGGACTTCGCGGCGTCATTGCGGGCGATCTCATGCCCTTGCTGGGTCCTGCGATGCGCAGCCTCGAAGCCCGCGCGGGCGCGTAAGGCCGCCGCCAGGCGACGAGCCGGCGGGCTGTCCACACCAATTCCGAGCCGCTCCACGGTTCGCGGTTGACACCCCTTCGGCGCGGCCTTAAAAGTACCTGTCTTAGTCGACCGGTTTCGTCAGTGGGCGTTCCGTCGACCCCCCGCGATCCACGTCCAAAGAAGGTGGTGTGATGGAGAAGCGATCTCCCTCCGAAGTTCTCAAATTCGCCAAAGACAAAGGCGCCCTGGTTCTCGATCTCAAGTTCGTCGACATGCCCGGCACGTGGCAGCATTTCAGTTTGCCCATCGGTGCATTGGAAGCAAAGTCGTTCGAAGAAGGATTCGGTTTCGACGGATCCAGCATCCGCGGCTGGAAGCACATCAACGAGAGCGACATGCTCGTCATTCCCGATCCCGACACCGCGTTCATCGATCCGTTCACCAAAGAAACCACGCTCTCGCTCATCTGTAACATTTTCGATCCTATTACCAAGGAACGCTACGCGCGCGACCCGCGCGGAATTGCCAATAAGGCCGAAGCCTATGTAAAGAGCACGGGTCTCGCGACCGACATCTACTTCGGCCCCGAGGCCGAGTTCTTCATCTTCGACGGCATTCGTTTCGACGCGCAGCCGCAGCACTCGTTCTTCTATATCGACTCCGCGGAAGGCGGATGGAACAGCGGCCGCGACGAGCAACCGAACCTCGGCTACAAGCCGCGCTTCAAGGAAGGCTACTTCCCGGTTCCACCCGCTGACTCGCTGCAGGACATTCGCACTGAGATGATGCTCGAGATCATCAAGCTCGGCATCGAAGTCGAGGCGCAGCATCACGAGGTCGCGACCGCGGGGCAATCCGAGATCGATCTCAAGTTCGACACGCTGGTGCGCATGGCGGATCGCCTGATGACGTACAAGTACGTCATTCGCAACGTCGCCAAACGCAACGGCAAGACGGTCACGTTCATGCCGAAACCGATCTACGGCGACAACGGCTCGGGCATGCACTGCCACCAGAGTTTGTGGAAGGGCAGCTCACCGCTGTTCGCGGGCAATCAGTACGCGGGCTTGAGCGACATGGCGCTGCACTACATCGGCGGACTGTTGAAGCACGCGCCGGCGCTGTGCGCGTTCACCAACCCGACCACCAATTCGTACAAGCGACTCGTCCCCGGCTACGAAGCACCGGTGAACCTCGCCTACTCGCAGCGCAACCGCAGTGCGTCGGTTCGCATTCCGATGTACTCGCAGTCACCCAAGGCGAAGCGCGTCGAGTTCCGCTGCCCGGATCCGACCTGCAACCCATACATCGGCTTCGCCGCGATGGTGATGGCCGGATTGGACGGCGTCCAAAATCGTTTGAACCCGGGACAGCCGCTCGACAAGAACATCTACGACCTCCCGCCCGAGGAGGCGAAGAAGGTCCCGCAGGCGCCGGGGTCACTGAACGAAGCGCTCAACGCTCTCGAGAAAGACCACGACTTCCTGTTGAAGGGCGACGTCTTCACCAAAGACGTCATCGAGACCTGGATCGAGTACAAGCGGGAAAAGGAAGTGGGGCCCATGTCGCTCCGTCCGCACCCGTACGAGTTCTTCTTGTACTACGACGCTTAGCGTTCGTCTCTGGTGGGGACGACGAGCGGAGGCCCGGTTCGCGCGAGCGAGCCGGGCCTTCGTGTTTGCAGTGCGACGACGGATACCCGTTAATGGACCCATTGACGGATTCCGTCATCGGGCACATACTCATCTTCGACCCACAATAGAAGCCCGCTCAACTTCGTTGCCGCCGCATCCTGCCTGTCCTTCCACGAGCGTCACACCGCGCACCGCGGGCCGAGTGGACAAACGGTTCTCGCAAGCCAATAGGTCCCGACCACGTCGCGCCAGCCACCGAGACGAACTCGTGCCAGGAAAGGATACCGTCATGAAAACTCGAGTGTATCTGCTGTGTGTGCTTACGTTCTGCGGTGTCGCGTTTTCGACGCCGGAGGTACCGGCCCAGTGCATGCTGGAATGCCCGGCTGGTGACGGCGGACTGGTCTCCGACTTTCCCGGGACCAGGACGGTGGATTTTAGCGGTGACGGAGCCGTCAGTCTTGTGGACTTCGCGGAGTTCGGGGCTTCGTACTTAGGGGTGCTCGATCCGTGCGCCGATTTTAACTGCGACGGGATCATGAGCCTTCCGGATTTTGCGATATTTGCGGCTCACTGGCTCGACGCGGGAGCATTCGCGACCGCCTGCATTCTGTGATGGTCTGACGAGACCCGCGGAGTAGGTTCCGCGAAGGCCCGGTTCGCGAACGCGAATCGGGCCTTTCCGCTCGAACGGAGATGGCGGAAGTCGTGCCGTGCGTACCGACTGAACTGTAAGCGCAGCAAGGCTTTTCTTCCGCGTGCTCATCACCTAGAATGACCGCGTGAGCACGCGCGCCACCAAGCCCCGACGCCCGCCCCGCCAACGGACGGCGTCTGCGCGCCCCGTTCCGTCGCGAGCGACGCCACAGCCCGCCACCTCGCGCCACCAATTCGTCGCCGAAACCAAGGCGTACCTCGCACTCCTCACCAAGCCCGTCCTCGAGTTGCGAACGCCGAAGACGAGCGGTCGCGAGTTCGTCGCCAACTACACCCGCATGGTCGACACCATCGTCGGCCTCGTCTTTCAGCGCGCCGCCGAGGAAAACGGTCGTCGCGCCGACGACACCGACATCGCGGTGATTGCCATGGGGGGCTACGGGCGCGCGGAGCTGGCGCCCTACTCCGACGTCGACATCCTGATTGCGTGCGGCAAGAAGACGCAGCTGGTCGAAGCGATTGCGGGCTCGTTCATCCGGCTCATGTGGGACTGCGGCTTCGAGCTGGGGCACGCGGTGGAGTCGCTGGTCGAAGCCGACACCGCGCTCACGCGCGAGATGGACACCAAGACGGCACTCATCGAAAGCCGCTGGGTGTGCGGATCGAAGCGCGTCGCGAAGGCGCTCGAGAAGAAGATCGGTCGCATCCGCCGAAGCGATCGTGAGGAGTACCTTCGCCGCAAGATCGACGACGCTCTCGCGCGCCACGAGAAATTCGGGCGCAGCTACCAACTCATCGAGCCCAACGTCAAGTTGAGCGCCGGCGGGCTGCGCGACTATCAAACTTTGGTGTGGCTCGGGCTCGTGGGTCGCGCCCCGCACGGATTGAAGGCACTGCGGCAAAAAGGACTGCTGCTGCGAGGCGAGCGTCGCGAGCTCGAGGAAGCGTACGACTTTCTCTTGCGAACGCGCGTCGAGATGCACATCGCGACCAAATCGAAGCAGGACCAACTCACGGTCGCGGAACAGCAAGACCTGGCCAAGCGGCTCGGATTTGCGCCGCGCGGCGATCACCTCGCGGTCGAGTTCTTCATGCGCGAGTACTACCGCCACACGCGCACGGTCTTTCGCATCACGGAAGATTGCTTGGAAGCGCTGGGTCGCGGCTCCCACATTGGCGTGCTGCTTGGCCAGACCCGCCTCAAGAAGGACGAGTCCAAGCTCGACATGACGCTGCGCATCCCGACCCTCCACAAGCAGCCACTGCTCGTGTTCGAGAAGCAGAAGGCGAGTGGGCAGAAGCTCGCGCGCGCGTTGCGACGTCGGTTGGAGCACGTGGTCGAAGAGGACCTCGGTGCGGCAAGCGATGTGGATCGCATGCGCCGCGCGTTCCCGTCGCTCCTCGACGACGACCGCAACGTCGATCTCGTGGTCCGTTCGCTCCACGAAACGCGCTTCCTCATGAAGATCATTCCCGAGTACGAACACCTGACGTCGCTCAAGCGCTACGATCTGTATCACCACTACACGGTCGACGAGCACAGCTTCAAGGTACTGGAGAATCTGGTCGCACTCGGGCATTCCGACGCACCTTCCGACGACCCGCTCGTGCGGCTCTACTCCGAGCTCCCGGAGAAACGGGTGCTGTTTCTCGCCGCGTTGCTGCACGACGTCGGCAAGGTCGAGGGCCGCGATCACGCCAAGAAGGGCGCCGTGCTTTCGCGCACCATCTTGAAGCGGATGGCGATTCCGCAGCATGAGATCGACATCGTGAGTGATTTGATCGCGAACCACTTGGTCATGTCGCATTTCAGCCAGCGCCGCGACCCGACCGACATGGGGACCATTACGGCTTTCTGCGATCGCGTGGGCAATCGCACGCGCTTGAAGAACCTCTGCCTGTTAACGTACGCGGACTACCGCGCGACCTCGCCGCTGGTCTGGAACGAATGGAAGCGAACGCTGCTTTGGGAGTTGTACGTGCGCGCGTACGACTTCATGGCGCGGCGCGAGAAGCAGCCGGAGGACGTGTATCGCCAGCACAAGGAGCACTTGCTGGAGTCGTTTCGCGAAGGAGACGAGCGGCGTCGCGCGCTGGCGCACCTCGATCTATTGCCGGGCGGATATCTCCTTACCATGACGCCCGAGATGGTCCGCGATCACATGCAGATGATCGAGCGCCTGGATGGCGAACCCGCGGTCTTGAGCCACCGCTTCGTGGGTGCTGCGCACGAGATCACTTTTTGCACAAACGACAAGCCGTTTCGACTGTCGGAGTTGTGCGGGGTACTCGCAATCAACGACTTCACGATTTTGAACGCATTCGCCTTCACGCGTCGCGACGGCAAGGTCATCGACGTGTTCGTGGTCGATCCCATCGATCGCGGGGACGCACTCGCGCCGGCCGAGACCTTGCTGCGCGTCGATCGAATTCGGACCAACTTGCTCGACGTGTTTCGCGGCAAGCTCGATCTCGAAGCGGCCACCAAGAAGCACGCGCACCGCTGGCGCCGCGTCGCGAAGGGCGGCATTCCGGTGGCCACGCAAATCACTTTCGAGAACGATGTCTCCGACGAGTTCACCATCATCGACGTGTTCGCGCAAGACCGCCCAGGTTTGCTGTACACGATCACGCGCACGCTGTCGCAGCAGGGGTTGACCATCGCACGTGCGAAGATCTCCACCGAAGGAGCCCGCGCGATCGACTCGTTTTATGTGCGGGAAGAGGCTGGGAAAGTGACGGCCGGTGCGAGACTAGGGGAGATTCGTTCTTCGCTCGAGAGCGCGATCAACAGCGGTTGATCACCGCTCATCGAAGATGTACTGCAGCGAGGCCTCGGCGTCGGTGACGTTCGTACCGGAACTGATTTCGCGTCGACGCCCCGATCGGTCGAATACGAACACAGTTCCGTTCACGTGCACGAACATTTCCTCGCCGACGAATCCCAGAATTCGAGGATAGGCGGTGACTGAACGTCCCATCGAGATCGGTCCCAGCGTGGTCGGCGGAGCGGAGCGGTTCTCGGCTCGCTTCATGAAAAGCTTCCCCTGCTTGATCCAGAAGAAATTGCCCGCATCCAAGGCCGCGAATTGGTCGCCGAGGATTTCGTCGACCCGGATTTCATCGAGCCATGCGAGTGTAGGGTCGACACGCAAAAAGCGGCCCGAGTCCGATAATGTCGTACCGTCGGCTGACCAGGCGACTGGCATGCCGCCGAGTTCCCATACCGGTCGACGGTGATCGAGGTCGTAGAGAAAACCGAACTCAGAGCCGTTGCCGTAGCAGACGGCAAGGTACCGCCCCGTCGGTGCCATCACGATGTCGTCGTAGTATCGGCCATAGTGCGCTTCCAGGCCTTCGTACAATGTGCGCTCGGAGCCCGTAGACAAGTCGACTTCAAAGAGTGATACGTTCGTGTAATACAGAGTGCGGTCGCACATTGCGAAACTTGTTGGCTTCCTCATGGAGAGGAGCGGTAACAATCGAGGACCGGCGACAGCAACTATCTCCCGTTCACTGATTGAGCTTCCATCCGGACGACGAAACACGACGAGGCTGTCGACGGTGAAAGTGATCCAGATGTCTTGAACGCGACGCGGTTCAAAGGTACGATTTCGCTCGCTCGCGATCTCCTCTTCGCCGGTCAGGTACTGCGAGAGCACTAGCTGCGCGGTCTCCGCATTCACACGGTAGGTGACCGGGATTCGTCGCTTCCAACTGTTCGTCTTATCCTCGTGTAGCTGGCCCGCTTCGTCTCGCCAGAGGGAACCGAATTCGGCACGAATGTCCACCGAGTCGGGCCTTGCTCCGATCACGGACTCAACCCAAGGAATGTCGGTCAGCGCGATGCGAATGCCATCACCGGTTGATTCAACCCGGACTAGCCTCGAAACCTTGTCTCTGTCCCGCGCAATGGGATCAACTCTTTCGAGGGACGCGTGTGAATTTCCAACGTAGCCCTCGAACGTACCGGTGTAACCTTTCTTGTTCGCAAAGCACACATCAATCTCGTACGCGCTCCCGTGAATATCACCCAAGCCGATCGCGCAGGTAGCTTCGCACCAGGAGTTTCCGGAGAGCTTCCACTCGCGCGATCCCACAGACACCGGAATCCACCCGACGATGGTGCTGTCCGAAACGTGGATCCAAGGTTGGAAGTTGTCGCCAACGCTGTTGTTTACCGACGAAATGAGGAGGCAGGCTGCCAGGACGAACGATTTCATGCTGATTCGTTCGTGCGATCGAAGACGCGTCGCACGCTCTGTTTGGTCTCGGCAAGTCGGAGGCGCGTGTCTCCGTGTGAGAGACCACGATGCTCCAGCGTTCGGTCGAGGTAGCTCGCGAGAAAGTCCGCGTGCTCATCGCTGGCCGGATGCGTCATCTCTTGCAGATCCATGAGGTGCTCGACGAGGCCGAATAGGTCCAGCGCATCGCGCAGCGAAACACCGTCAGCCTCCGAAACGACGCCCGCTTCGACCAGCGCGCCCACGCGCTCGCGCGTGTTCATCGCGAAGTAGTCCAGCCGATCCTTCGCACCCGCCGACAGTCCGATTGCGCACAGATACTCGATGTCGTAGCGCCCCCCGGTGGAACGTTTCGTGTCCCATTCAACGAACTGCTGCGGCGCCAGCGACTCCACCTTCCGGCGCATCTCGAGCAGCTGTGAAATCTCCGCGGGCGTGAACGGCTTGGCCGCGAAAGAGCGCAAAAGCTTTTGAAAACGCCGGCGGACGTCCTCGCCGCCCCACCACGGCGCGCACTTCGCGAATGCGACGCGCTCCCAGAGAGAGGCACGCGTGCGAAGGTAGTCCTCGTAGAATGAAATGTCCTGCACGAGCGGGGAGTTCGCACCTTCTGCCCGCAGCCGAAAGTCCAACTTGAGAATGCGTCCGTCCGAGAACCACTGATTGATGACTTGCAGGCGTTGCGTGAGATCGGGAAGATCGACGCCGTCGGCCACAACCAGCAGATCGACGTCGCTCGTGATGCGCGGCTCACCCACCGCGTATGATCCCAGCGCGAACACCGCCACGTGCTCGCGCTCCGGTATCATTTCATCCAAGGCGGCGATGAGGTGGAGCCGGGCGGCGGCGGCGCGCGCGATCTCTCCGGTCGGTCCGTGCGGACCGGGACCGAAGCCGCGGCGCACGCATTCGGCGAACACCCACAAGCGCAACCGCTCGAACCACTCGCGCTGTCGCATGCGTCGCTCTTCGGAGGCGACACCGCGCTTGGCGGCGTCGCGCGCGGAGAAGCGCTCCCATTCTGCGATCGTGGTCAGCGTCTCATCGACGCGGTCGCCTTGTTCGAGCAGCGCGTCGAGCGTGCCAATTTGCGCGCACAACTCGCGCGTCAAGAGCGACGACATCCCGGCAATGGCGACGATCAACTTCCGCGCCGCGGACGAGTCCACCACCATCTTGTAGAACGCCGCCTCGCTTCGCTCCGCGGCCGCGATCTGCGCCACGTGCACCAGCGTCAAGTCGGGATCGCCGGTGGTCGCGATGTCTTCCAACAGATGTGGCAGCAAAGACTCGAAGGCCTCCCGCGCGCGCCGGTCGAGGAAGCGCGGGAAAGAGCCGTAGGCCATTGCGTGGAGCGTGCGCATGGCGCGCGGAACATCGCGGACCCCGTACTGTTGCAGCACGCTCACCGCGCGCTCGTGCTCCTCGGGCAGCATGAGAAGTACCGAATGGGGATGCACGGATTCGCCCGCAAAAAAGCTGTCCGCAAAGGTGCGCACGTGGTTCAAGTGCCTCGAAAGGGTTTCGACGAACGACGCGGTGGTGTAGCTCCCGAGCGGGCCGGTCGAAACCCTGCGCGCGAGCAACACCACTTCGGGGTCGGAATCCGGCAAGGAGTGGGTCTGGAACTGGTGCATCATCTGCAGACGGTGCTCGACCAAGCGAAAGAAGCGATACGCCGCCGATAGATTGTCTACGTCCCACGGCTTCAAGAGGTCCAGGCGCCGCACGTGTGCGAGAGCGGTGATGGTGTTGGGCGTACGGAGCTCCTTCACGCGATGGCCGTGCATGAGCTGGATCGCCTGTGCCACGAACTCGATGTCGCGAATCCCGCCCGCCATCAGCTTGATGTTGTAGCCGCGCTGCGCGCTGGAGAGGTTGTCCTTGATTTGGTCGCGCATGGCACCCACCGCTTCCAGCGGCGCATAGGCGAGCGCGGGGTTGTAGATCAGCTTTCCCAGCGTTTCGAGCACGCGCGTCCCGAGCGCCAGATCGCCCGCGATGGTGCGCGCCTTCAACAGCGCCTGAAACTCCCACGGTCGCCCGCGATTCTCGTAGTACACGCGCAGCGATGCGTCCGAGTTCACCAGCGGGCCGGCTTTCCCGTCGGGGCGCAGTCGCAGGTCGACGCGATAGAGATACCCTTCTTCGGTGAGCGCGTTGATCGCGTCCGTCACACGGCGCGCCACACGGGTGTAGAACTGCATGGTGTCGTCGTCGGCGTCGTCGCTCGCGAAGATGAGGTCGATGTCGCTGCTGTAGTTGAGCTCGCGCCCGCCCAGCTTTCCCATCGCGATCACGGTCAAACCGCGTGGGTGGGTGTCGTCGACGGCGACCTCGTCGTACACGATCTCGAGCACGACGCGCACGCACGCTTCCGCGAGATCGCTCAGACGTCGCGCGACTTCTTCCACCGGTGCGCCACCGACCAGGTCCAGCGCGCCGATTTTCAGCAGGGCTTGACGATGCGTGCGGCGCACCGCGTTGAGTTTTCCTTCCACGCTCAAGAACGGCTCGATTTCGCGCTCGAGCCACGCTTCGTAGCTCGCGACGTCGTCCGCCGAGTCCCACGTGCGCTGCTCCATGAGCCAGTACACGAAGCCGGGCTGGCGCACCAAGATGTCCGCCAAGTGCTGGCTGCTCCCGAACACCGTCGTGACCAGATGGAGCACGGGCCGCGCGGCCAGCATGGTGCGCACGAACACGGATGGGCTGGTGTTTTCGAGGTAGCGCTCGAGGTTGCGAATGGCCGCGTCGGGCGACGAGCTGCGCAAACACGACTCGACCATTTCGACCACGTCTTGATCGCTGGCGCCGTTGGCGAGCATGCGCGTGCACGCACCTTGGACGCTCGTTGCCACTGCAGCGGAGCCGTCGAAACCGCAATCGGCCAGGCGCGCTTCCAGCGGCGCGCGCTTCGACGCGCTCTCCGGCGCCGGGGCGTCCACGAGTGAGCGCATCATCGTCTCGTGGATGTCCTCGACGATTTCGCGAAGCATCGGCCCGCGCGCTCTCGTGTCGGTGGTCTCGCTCATGGCTTTGGGATCGGATAACGTGCGATCAACATATCACTTGCGTCTGCCACGCGACCACCGTAAACTACCGGGAACTCGGCATGAAAAAAATCGAAGCATTCATCAAGCCCTTCAAGCTCGACGACGTCAAGTCGGCGCTGATGGAAATCGGCGTGCAGGGACTCACCGTTTCCGAGGTGAAGGGATTCGGGCGCCAGAAAGGGCACACCGAGTTGTATCGCGGCAGCGAGTACCGGGTCGATTTTCTCCCCAAGAGCAAGCTCGAGATCTTCGTCGCCGACGCCGACATCGAGAAAGTGGTGGAGACCATTATCAAAGTCGCGCGCACGGGATCAATCGGCGACGGCAAGATATTCATTCTCCCGGTCGAGGATGCGGTTCGCATTCGCACCGGCGAGAGCGGCGAAGACGTTTTGTAATCCTGCCCCGCGTGCCACGTACGCTTTTCGAAACATGATCGTTCTCGGCATCGAAACTTCGTGCGACGACACCTCGCTCGCCTTGTACTCGCGCGAGCGCGGGTTGCTCGCCAACCTCACGGCCACCCAGCTCGTGCACGAAGAATACGGCGGCATCGTGCCGGAGATCGCGTCGCGACAGCACATGCGCACGCTCTTGTCGGTGTACGACGCGGTGCTGGAACGCGGCGGGATCTCTGCGAGCGAACTAGACGGGATCGGCGTCAGCAACGGACCGGGACTGGTCGGCTCGCTCTTGGTCGGCGTAGGCTTCGCCAAGTCGCTCGCGCTGGCGCTGCAAAGGCCCGTGGTCGGCGTCCACCACATCGAAGCACACGTGTTGTCGAACGAGTTGAGCGGAGAAGCGCTGCGATGCCCGTGCGTCGTTCTGGTCGTGTCGGGCGGGCATACCTCGCTCTACCACGTCGCGCGCATCGGGCACTACGAGTTGGTGGGAAACACGCGCGACGACGCGGCCGGCGAAGCATTCGACAAGATCGCGAAGCTCTTGGGCCTCGGGTTTCCCGGCGGTCCGCTGGTCCAGCGCGCAGCGGAGGCGGGCAACGCCGCCGCGATCGAGTTTCCGCGCGCGATGCTCGATCGTCGCGGTTACGATTTCTCGTTTTCGGGACTGAAGACGGCGGTTCGTCAGTTCGTCGACGCGCGCACGCTCACTCCGGAGTTGATCGCGGACGTAGCCGCGTCCGCACAGGCCGCCATCGTCGACGTGTTGGTCGAGCGATCGGTCCAGTGCGCGCGCGCGTTCGGTGTGGCGGACGTCTACCTCGCAGGCGGTGTCGCCGCAAATCGTCCGTTACGCGAAAAGATGCGGGCCGCGTGCGAGGCAGCCGGCATTTCTTACCACGCCCCGCTGCTCGAGTTCTGCACCGACAATGGCGCCATGGTCGCGCGCACCGCCGAGCTCCTGCTTTCCTCCGGCCGCAATGACGGCGCTTCTCTCGACGTCTTCACGCGCGGTCCCATCGTCTCCTGGTCGTAGGCCTCGTTCGTTCTCATCGTTCCTAACCGTTCCTCATCGCTCCGCGTAACCACGCGGCAAATACCTCCACATTCCGCGGCGCGGTTCGTGCAAACGTAGCGTACCGTCGCGGTCCCGCGCGCTCCGCGTTGCATCGCACCCTTGGCATACTCCTTGCCCCTTTGGCCGGGGTTAAGTGTTTTTCGCAGTTCGCGTTCTGGCCGTAGGCGGCGTCATGCAAGCACCCGACAACTCGAGCTATCGCATCCTCGTCGCGGACGACGAGCCCCACATCCGACAGATCTTGCGCTTCACGTTGGAACGCGCGGGCTATCAGGTGTTCACGGCCGCGGACGGTGAGGAAGCGCTCGCGCGCGCAGCCGAAGTCAAACCGAGCCTCGTTCTCCTCGACGTCATGATGCCCAAAATCGACGGCTACGAAGTTTGTCGCAAAATGCGACAGGACTTCAGCCTAAACCAGATTCCCGTGATCATGCTCTCGGCCCGCGGCGATCAGCGCGACCGCGTTGCCGGCCTCGAGGGCGGCGCCAACGACTACCTCGTCAAGCCCTACTCGAACGAAGAGTTGCTGCTGCGCGTGAGGAACGTACTCGAGTGGAACATCCGGCAGAAGGAAGCCAATCCGCTCACCGGGCTCCCCGGCAACACCGCCATCGAGCGCGAGATGATCGCGCGCATCAGCCTCAAGAAGCCGTACGCGTTTCTGTACATCGACATCGACAACTTCAAGGGCTTCAACGACTACTACGGCTACCAAAAAGGCGACGACATCATCGAGTTCCTGGCCGACATTCTGCGCCGCACCGTGGTGAAGCTGGGCGGCAACGAAGATTTCGTGGGACACATCGGCGGCGACGACTTCGTGATGGTGGTGCCTCCTTCGCGCGCGGAGATCATGGCGCAGTACGTGGTCGACGAGTTCGACAAGGGAACGCTGCTGCTGTTGGACCAGGAAGACGTGAAGCGCGGGTACCTCGAGGTGCGCGATCGACAGGGCGAGCTCAAGCGCATCCCGGTCATGTCGGTGACGATCGCGCTCGTCAAGAGCACGGACAACCAAATCGAACACTTCGCGGAAGTGAACGACATCGCTTCCAGCTTGAAAGAATACGGCAAGCGAATCGACGGCAGCGTGGTCGTGAAGGAGCGCCGCCAGGACGGGGCGCCCACGCGCCCGCAGACGCGGAAGTAGCGAACATGGACATCCGTACCGCCGAAGACAAAACCGCCGTGCTCGAAGCGCTCTTGAACGAAGCGCGCATCGAAGCCAACCAGCTTCGCCAGCGGCTCGAGTTCTATCGGCGCGTGATCGCGTCGACACGCCTGGTCATGGGCCACGAGTTCAAGAAGCCCACCACCGCCATCAGCGGCTACCTCGACCTCGCGCACGAGGACGTGGAGAAGGCGGGACTCAACGATGTGGCCGCGTTCATCGAGAAAGCCCGCAACGAGTGCGCGCTCTTGAACGAGCTCAACGCGTTCTACCTGGACTTGCTCAAGGTGGATGGCGGCAGCGGCGATCCGCCGACCGAGTCGGTGGACCTTCTGGAGACCATCGTCGACGCGATCGAGCAGACGCCCGCGCTCCTGCGCGCGACCGAGCGCGTTCGCATCGTGGTGGCAGACCGATTGCCGCGTGTGCTGCTGAATCGCTACGCGGTGAAGCTGATCGTGCTGAACTTGCTGGAGAACGCGCTCAAGTACTCGCCGGCCGACTCGCAAGTTCGCATCGAAGCCGAGACGTTTCGCGACAAGCGCGGCGCCGGCGATCGTGAGTTGTTGAAACTGCGCGTGGCCGATCTCGGAGCGGGCATCGCGCCGGACGACGTAAAGCGCATCTTCATGCCCTTCGTTCGCGTGGGGTCCAACAAGGTCGACGGCACCGGACTGGGCCTGACACTGGTGCGTAACCTGGTCGACATGTGCGAAGGCGAAGTGTCGATCCGAAGCGAACCCGGCCAGGGCACGACGGTGTACGTGACCCTGCCGTTCACGCGCACCCAAGACGCCGGAGTGGTGCGTCCGTGAAGCGCGGGCCGAAGCGAGATTCGTTTCCGCGCGTGTCGGAGTCGAGCACGTTGAGCATTCTATACCTGCGATTCATCGAGCTCTTCGCGTTCTTCGGAATCGTGTTCGCCGCGCGTTTCCTCGGCGATTTCACGTATCGCACCAACGTGCTCGTGATCCTGTTTCTGGTGGCTGCCTTTCTGCAGTACAACGGCGAGTGGCTGTGGGAAGGAATCGGCTCGCGCATCGGGTGGGACAAGAAGCGCTGCAACGTCGCGCTCCTGTGGTATTCGAGCTACGTCGACCTGGCCGCAGTGGTGGGGCTGATTCACTTCACGGGAACGGTCGAGAGCCCGTTCCTCTTCATGCTGACGATCCCACTCTTCTTCGTCTGCAACACGTTCACGTGGAAAGTGACGGCCGCCTACTTCGTTTCGGCCTCCCTGATCGCCTTGGGTGTGATCGGCTATCTCGAGATGCAGGGCACGCTCCCGCATTACAGCGTGTACAGCACGTCGCCCGGCGTGTTCATGAATCCCCACTACCTCGCCGGGTCGCTGCTCGTCATCGGCGCGTTCGTGAGCTTGGTCATTTATCTCTCCAACGCGTTCCAGGACCGCATGAGCACGTCGCTCGAGCGGATGCGCAGAAAGCGCGACGAGTCCGAGACGCGCGTCAACGAGCTGGCACGCCTGTACGACATCAGCACCGGCATCAACGCTGCCATCTCGCTGGAGACCCTGCTCAAGATCGTCGCCAAAGAAGCGACGCTGCTGCTCGAGCGCCCGTGGGCGAGCATCATTCTCTTCACCCAGAAGCAGGAAGTCACGCACTCGGTGTTCGTGGGGGTGAATCAGAATCGCGAGCTCAAGTTCGACAAGCGGATGCGCCGCGGCGGCTTGAGCGAGTGGATCTGGACCCACAACACGCCCATCGTGGTCGAGGACACGACGCGCGACAAGCGCGCCAACTGCAGCGAGTTCCTGGGGCACTTCGACATTCGCTCCATCGCGGGCTTCCCGCTCACCAGCGGCAAGCAAGTGATGGGCATCGTGTTCACCGGCGACTTCGCGGCGCGTGCGATGTCGGATCAGCACATGCGACTCATGACGACGCTGTGCCAGCAACTCTCGGTTGCGATCGAAAAGAGCCGGCTGTACGACTCCCTGGAACGAAAAATTCGCGAGTTGGAGCGCCAGCTCGATACCTTGGAGAAGACCAACATTCTGAAGTCGGATTTCGTCTCGCACGTGTCGCACGAGCTGCGTACTCCGCTCACGTCGATCAAAGCGTATGTCGAGGCGCTGGTGGACAACTCCGACGACCCGCGCTTCATTCAGCGCAAGGAATTCTTGGACATCGTCTCCAAGGAAACCAATCGCCTGATACGCATCGTCAACGACGTGCTGGATGTGTCGAAGATCGAATTCGGCCAGCGCCCCATCACGCGCACACCGGTCGACCTGAGCGCGGTGATGGCGGAAGTCCTCGACATGCTGAGCCCGTCGCTGCGCGAGCGCAGCGTACGCATCGAAGCCGACGTTCCCAGCGACCTCCCGCGCATCGAGGGAGACCCGGATCTCATCAAACAGGTGTTCATCAACCTGATCTCGAATGCGATCAAGTACTCGCCGCGCGGCACCACCGTCACGGTGGCCGCGCGCGAAGAGGCGGTCAACATCGTGATGTCGGTGGCGGACCAGGGGGTGGGAATTCCGAAGGACGAGATCGGCAGCGTGTTCGACAAGTACTTCCGCGCTCGCTCGCAGAAGGAATCCAAGATGGAGGGTCTCGGGCTGGGGCTTGCCATCGTGAAGAACATCGTCGAGCAGCACGGGGGCGTGGTGCGCGTCGAAAGTCACGAGGGCAAGGGCAGCACGTTCTACTTCACGCTGCCGCGCGAGCACTGCTTCAACGATCTTATCGGCTATATCGGCGAAGTGGTCGACGCGCGTGAGCAGCTCCACGAGATGCTCGAACTCATCGTTCGCATGATCGCGGAGCTCCTGAACGCGAAGCGGGTCTCGTTGATGCTCCTCGACAAGAGCCGGTCAGAGCTCTTCATCAAGATGTCGTTCGGGATCGAGGAGTGGGTGGTCGAAAACACGCGCGTCAAGGTGGGACAGGGCATCGCCGGCATGGTGGTGGAGCGCGGCGAGCCGCTCTTGATCGCGAACATCGAAGAGAACGACATCTACATCGCGCCCAACAGCCCCCAGTACGACACCGTGTCGCTGGTGAGCGTGCCGCTGCGCGTCAACGACGTGGTGGTGGGTGTTATCAATGTGAACAACAAGACCAACGGCCGCCCCTTCGACCGCGACGACCTCAATCTTCTGATGTCGTTCAGCGAACGCATCTCACGCGCGCTCGAGCGGGTGCGCGTGGTGGACGATTCGCACACGTTCCTCCAGGACACCATCGACGCGTTCAAGCGCATGCTGGAAACGCAGACCAAGACCAAGGTGATCGAGCTGGCCATCGACCATTCGGTGAAGATCGCGCGCAAGCTCGGGCTGCCCGAGAAGGAAGTGAGCGTCATTCAGTACGTCGCGAGCGTGCACGACATTGGCATGACCGAGATCAGCGACGAGATCCTGAACAAGGCCCTCCACCTGTCGAGCGAAGAGATGCGTCAGATCCAGCGCCACCCGGAGCGCGGCGCCGAGTTGATTCGGCCCCTCGAGTTCGTGGAAGCCGTGAGCAACATCATTCTTTATCACCACGAGCGCTGGGACGGCAGCGGCTACCCGATGGGATTGAAGGGCGAGGAGATTCCGGTAGGCGCGCGCATCCTGGCCGTGATCGACGCCTACCAGTCGATGACGCTCGGACGGCCCTATCGCACGCGCAAGTCGGCGGAGACAGCGCTCGGCGAGCTGGTGGAAAACTCGGGCGCGCAGTTCGACCGCGACGTGGTGGAGGCGTTCGTGCGCGTGCTCAAGGAAGACGGCAAGCTGGCGGCTCGCGACGAACGCGACCTGATCAAGAAGCTGCGCGAGGTGCCGGTGGGCGCGTCGCAAGAGTGACCGAAACTAAGGTACGACCCATCATGAACGGGAGCATGCAACTGGCACACGTCACGGGCGCGCCGACCGAATACCTCGCGATGGCGGGGGTCTTGGTCGGCCTCGTGTTCCTGACGCTGTGGCGCGAAACGATAGCGAGCAACTCGGCGCTGTTCTTCTCGCGAACCATGGCCGCGCTGGCGTTCGCGACCAGCCGCGTGACGGTGGTTGTATTCGCGGCTTCGATGATGTCGGAACCGTCGGGAGCGCCGTTCCTCTATCTCTTGCTCAACTTCACGTGCTTCTTCCTCGCGGCGCGCTGCTTGCCGATCGGTATTCAAGAGGCGCAAAGCGCGCGCGACGACGCGGCGCCGGCCCACGATGAACTCGAAGAGAAGCCCCACCGGGGAATCGCGGACGCGGAATGGCGCGCGGTGAAATACCAGACCGCACTCTTCGGTTTGACCGGCGGCCTCATCTACGTGGTGGTTCCGCAGGCGAGCCCCGGTTTTTCGATCCTGGGCTTCCTGGGAGCCATTGTGCTGGGCGCCACGGTGCGAGTGAGCGGTGCGTTGTTCAGCGCGTCGCGCACGGCCATTGCCGAAGTCCGTCCCGTGCTGTTCGTCTTGGTCGCGTCGCTCGTCACGTCGTGGCTGTTGGTGGTAGGCGCCGGCACGACCTCCGGCGTGACGGCCGCCGCGCTCATCAAGACCGCGCAGATCGCCGACATCGCAGCCCTGGTAACCGCGCTCCTGTCGCTCCAGACCAATTACATCGTCATCGGGGCGCGCATGCGTCGCGAGTCCAATGAGAAAGACCTCGAGATCGGCCAGGCCCGCGCCGAGCTGAGCCTGCTCAATCGCGTCGCATCGGACATGTACGAGGACTCGCACTCGATGATCCGGCGACAGCAAGATCACTCGCGCTCGCTGATCCGCAAGTCGGAGGACCTCGAGCGCATCCTCGAGATAGGTGTTCGCATCCAGCAGCACAAGAACGTCAAAGAGCTGCTGCAAATGGTGGCCGAGCTGGTGCGGGAGAACCTGGGATTCGAAACCGTCGTCATCCGTGTGCTCAACAAGCGCACGCAGGCGTTCGAGACCAAGGCCTACGTAGGGCTGAACCCGGAGGCGCAAGACACGGTGATGAATCACCGCATCTCGATGGCCGACTACGAGCAAATGATCGACCCGCGCGCGCGCGTCAGTCGCAGCTTTTTCCTGAAGAACGCGGCGCTCGCGACCGGGTCGGTAGACGCCCCCCGCGACACCGACAGCGCGGTGCTGGTGAGCGACCATTGGGAAGACGTCGAGAGATTGATCGTCCCGCTCATCGACGACGACGCCGGCGAGCAGACCATCGGCTACATCTCGGTGGAAGAGCCCGAGGACCCGCAGCGCTCCGTGGTCGACGTCATCGATACGCTGGAGACCATCGCCACCCTGGCTGCGGTTGCCATCCGAAACCTCAACCGTCACCGCGAGGTAGGCGAGAAGAACGAGAAGCTCAAGCAGTACGCCGAAAAGCTTTCGAGCCTCAACAAGATGAAGTCGAACTTCGTCGCGACCATCTCGCACGAGTTTCGTACCCCGCTGACGTCGATCAAAGCGTACTGCGAGACGCTCAACAAGAACGCGGAATCGATCGATCGCACGATATTGAAGGAGTTCTTGAAGGTCATCGAGGAAGAGAGCAACCGGTTGATGACGCTGATCGAGGACATCCTCGACTTTTCGCAAATGGAGTCGGGCGCGGTTCGTTTCGAGCGCACGTCGTGCAACCTGAACGAAATCATCACCATCGCGGCCAACGAGCTGGAGAAAAACTTCGAGAGCAAGCGCATCACGTTGGAGACGCGTCTGCCCGCCACCGAAGTCAAGGTGCGCGCCGAGCGCGACCTCATGAAGCAGCTCGCGATCAACTTGCTCCACAACGCATCCAAGTTCACGCCTGAGGGCGGCAAGGTCTGGATACGCCTGCAGGACGAAGTCGTGAGTGCGCGCATCATCGTGGAGGACAACGGCATCGGAATCCCGGAAGACGAGGTCGAGAAGATCTTCGACCACTTCCACCAGGTGGACGGGACCGCGACCCGGCGCCACGGCGGCACCGGCATCGGGCTGGCCATCTGCAAGAACATCGTCGAGTGGCACGACGGGCGCATCTGGGTCGAGAACGTGCCGGGCAAGGGCGCGCGCTTCGTGGTGGTCGTGCCCAAGAAACAGGCTGTGGTGCGCAGCGAGCTCCTCACCGACTACGTGTCGACGCGGCGCTTCGAAGTCGAGCGCTACATGGAGCTCGTGGTCGAGTTGGTGGCGGAGCTGCTCAACGTCAAGCGCGCTTCTCTCATGATGGTCGACGAAAACGGTGAAGAGCTGCGCATCGACAGTGCCATCGGCCTTGACGAAGACGTGGTCGAACACGCGCGCGTCAAGCTCGGCGAGGCCATCTCGGGTCAGGTGGCGAGCGAGAACAACGCGTTTCTGGTGCGCGACATCGGAAGCGAGCGCCGCCTGCAGGCGGCAGGACCGGGGCGCCGCTACGAATCGAAATCGTTCCTATCGGTTCCGTTGCGGAAGGATGGCCGGGTGCTCGGCGTTATCAATGTTACCGACCCCGTCGGCCGCGACCACCTCGACGAAGCCGACCACGCGCTGCTCGAGCTCTTTGCCGACCGGGTCGTCGTCGCCATGGATGCGTTGTCGCATTTCAAGGAGAAGTCGCGCGAGTTCGAGGACGTGCGCTCCACCTTCAAGTCGATTCTGGACGCCAAGCGATACATCGACACGCACAACGTCGAGGCCCTGTCGAACGTCCTTCGCGACGTAGCCGCCAAGCTGGCCATGAGCCCGACGGAAAGCGCGACCTTGCAGTACGTATTCAACGTCTACGACCTCGGACTGGCGAAGGTCGGGCACAACATCATCAAGCAGCCCCGCGAGCTGACGCACCAGGATCGATTCGACGTAGAGCAGCACACGATCGTCGGAACCGACATGCTCAAACCGATCGAGTTCATCCCGCGCGTTCGCGACGCGGTGCTTTACCACCACGAGAACTTCGACGGCTCGGGATATCCCGGCAAGCTATCGGGCGAAGAGATTCCTTTGGACGCGCGCATCATCCGGGTCGCGGACACGTTCCGCGCCCTGATATCGCACCGTCCGTACCAAAAGCAATACAGCTTGAGTGAAGCGATACAGGTTTTGAAGCATCGCGCCGGAACGCTGTTCGACCCGAAGGTGGTCGACGCATTCGTGGAAGCCGTCACGCGGCATGCCGATAGCTTCCACACGCCGAACACGTCCGTCGATTCGCGACGGGGCGACCGGTCGACGCTGCAGCAAGGATCATTGAAGGAGGACTGACATGGCGCTGGGCAAGATTCTGGTGGTCGACGACGAGGTGTACATCCTGCACATCCTCGATTTCAGCTTGGGCGCGGAAGGATTCGAAGTGATCACCGCGAACAATGGCGAGCTGGCGATCGAGAAGGCGAAGCAGGAGAAGCCCAACCTGGTCGTGCTGGACGTCATGATGCCGGTTCTCGACGGCTACGAGACGTGCCGCCGCTTGAAGCGCGACCCGGAGACAAAAAATATTCCCGTGGTGTTGCTCACGGCAAAAGGGCGTGACCTCGACAAGCGCTTGGGTTACGAAGTCGGCGCGGTGGACTACATCGTGAAGCCGTTCAGCCCGAGTCGTTTGATCGAACGGATCCAGGAGATCCTCGGTTGCCGCAAGTAGCGCGCGTTCTCCTAGCGCTGGAACGCTGCGCGGCGGGTCCTGTCGCACAACAGCCCACTTCGCCGGGCCTACCGCGCCTACGCACTAGTAGTCCCGGACTCGTGGGCGCCCGTTGTGCGCCACCCGCCGCGCAGCGTTCCGCGACGCCGTGCTACACTGCCGCGCATGCGGCCCGAAGTAACCCCACCATCGCCTGATTCGCCGCGCTTCGCGCGCGTCGTGCTCCCGATTCCCGTCGACCAGCCCTTCACCTATCAGATTCCCGATCCGCTCTTGGGTCGCGTGGTGGTCGGTTCCCGCGTCGAGGTCCCGTTCGGCAAGCGCGAGTTGAGCGGGGTCGTTGTCGATCTACTCGATCGCAGCGACGTGCCCCGAACGCGCGCCATACGCGAAGTCGAGGAGGTCTTCGCGCCGCCGGCGCTGCTCGAGCTCGCGCACTGGATGGCGTCTTACTACGGCTGCTCGCGGGGGGAAGCGATGCAGTCCGTGCTCCCGCCCAGCATGCGGCGCGCGAAGGTGAAAGCAAGACCGACCGGTGTCCTTCGCGTCGTCGACGATGCGCTGCGCCGGGGCGGCGAGACCGGCGAGGCATACGCGAAGACGCGCGCGGAGCTCGCGCGCGCCAAGCGCCAGTTCGCGCTCCTCACCGAGTTGGTGAGCGCGGGCGGCGAAGCGCCCGTGCCCGTGATTCTCGAAGAGTGGGGCTACGCGCGCGAGGTGCTCGACGGTTTGGTGGATCGCGGTATCGCGCGTATCGATCCGACCGATATCGTGTCGCCGCTCGACGCGCTGGAAGCTCAGGTCGAGAACCTGAACGCAGAGCAGGAGCGCGCACTCTCGCTCGTCGTCGACGCCATCCGCTCGCGCGAGTTCCGTCCCATGCTGATCTACGGCGTCACCGGCAGCGGCAAGACGGAAGTCTATCTGCGCGCGGCGCGCCACGCGATCGACGCCGGGGGCGGATGCATCGTGCTGGTACCCGAGATCGGCCTGCTTCCGCAAGCGACCGCCCGCTACCGGCGCGCGTTTGGAGACCTCGTCGCCATCATTCATAGCCGGTTGACGGGGCCGGAGCGATTCGAGATCTGGGAGCGCATCGAGCGCGGCGAGCATCGCGTGGTGGTGGGGCCGCGCTCGGCGTTGTTCAGCCCGGTGCGCGACCTTCGCCTCATTGTGGTGGACGAGGAACAGGACGAGTCCTACAAGCAAGACGACAAGCCGCGCTACCACGCGCGCGCGGTGGCACTGGTGCGCGGCAAGATGGAGAAGATCGCGGTCCTCTTGGGTTCGGCAACACCGTCGGCGGAATCGATGCGGTGGGCGCGCGACGAGAAGTATGCGTTCGCGCGTCTCTCCGAGCGCGTCGCGGGAGGTGTGCTGCCGGAAATCGAGATCGTCGACATGCGCGAGCCGGACGCGCGCGGGGCGGTGCTATCGCCGCGGCTTTCCGAGCACATCGAACGAACCGTCGCGGCCCGCCGTCAGGTGATCGTGTTTCTCAACAAACGCGGCCACGCGCGCACGGTGCAGTGCTCGGCGTGCGGCTGGGTGGCTAGGTGCAAGAACTGCGACGTCTCGCTCACTTTCCACCGCGTCGACGACCGTTTGAAATGTCATTTGTGCGGCTACTCTCGCGCGACTCCCAGGAACTGCGATTCGTGCAGCAGCAGGCTGTTGCGTTACACCGGCGTGGGGACGCAACGCGTCGAGCTGGAATTGAAATCGATGTTTCCGGGTGTGGGTGTCTTGCGCATGGATGCCGACACCACCTCGGGCAAAGAGGGACACCGGCACATTCTCGAAGAGTTCAGCTCGGGGAACTATCCCATTCTCTTGGGAACGCAAATGGTGACCAAGGGCCACCACTTTCCGGGCGTCGGTTTGGTGGGCGTGGTGAGCGCGGAGGAGGGGTTGAACTTCCCCGACTTTCGTTCCGCCGAGAGAACCTTTCAACAACTGGTTCAGGTTGCGGGCCGCGCGGGACGATCCGACGACGCCGGGCGCGTCATCATTCAGACCTACACCCCCGACCACTCGGTGTTTAGGCACCTGTGCGCGCACGACTACGACGGCTTCATGGACGAAGAGCTCGAGCTGCGACGGCAACTCGGGTACCCGCCCTTCGCGCGCATCGTGCTCGCGTCGTGCAGCGCCACCGACGCGGCGGCGCTCGCGTCGTTCATGGAAACGTGGGCGACGGCGCTGCGCGAAGAATTCGGCGGGCGCGGTGTGGTGGTGCTGGGCCCGTCTCCCCCGCTCGTGCCGCGCGTCAAGAATCGCTTCCGCGAGCAAGTTCTCCTGAAGGGATCCATTTCGCGGACGCACAAGGACGCGGCGCTCTCGCTCTTCAAGCGGCTGACCGAGTCGCGCAAGGGCGGCACGTCGATCGAGCTGCGGTGGGACGTCGACCCGGAGTCGTTTTTCTGGTAGTCGTCTGCAGCCTAACCGTTTTTCGGAGACTCGGTTGCCCGCTTAGCGGGGAAAATTCGCCTTGACACTCGGCGCGGCTTCTCTTTAAATGAAGGCATTCGACAGGTTCCATCCCCGAGTATGGATCCGCGTAAATGACCCACCTCGGCGGCCCCGTGGAAGATCTGCCGCCCGGGACAAAACAACTCAGCCCAAGCCATTCGCGATTTCGAGGAACGTCGACCCACCAGAAATGGGTTGCCCGACACAGAACCGTTGAAGTAAAGCTCGCCCTGGAGCCGTTCGGGCGAACCGCTTTGTTGTTTTTGTAATAGGAAAAAGCGCCACATGAGAGCAAGGTTCGTTTCAAGACTGGTACTGCTGGCACTCGTCGCCGTCGTCGCGGCGATCGGCTGTAAGTCCGTCAACACGACCAGCGCCATCCTTCGCAACCAGGAAGGCAACTACGACCTCGCGCTCCAACTGTGCCGGGATGCATTGAAAGAGAACCCGAACGACCCCGAGGCGCACTTCCAAATGGGCTTCGCATACAGTCACCTCGACAGCGTGGGGCTCGCCTACGAGCACTTCATGAAGGCCAAAGAGCTGGACCCCAAGCGCGAGAAGATCGTCGCCGACAACATCCAGAGCAACTTCGCGAAGCACTACAAGCTGGGGCAGAACGCTTTCAATCGTATCGACTACAAGACCGCTGTGGGCGAGTTCGGATTGGCCACGGAGGCCGACCCGCGGCAGGCCATTGGGCACTACAACCTGGGCAGCTCGTATTACTCGCTGGCGGCGATCGATTCCGCCAATGCCAAGCAGGACTACGAGCAAGCGCTGAAGTCCGCCGACAAGGTACTTTCGATCTCCAACCCCAGCGAGGCGACGTATTCGCGCGCACTCACACTCGCCGGCAAGTCGCTGGTGCAGCTGGGTCGCGAGGAAGACGCCGTCGAGCGCTTCCAGCGCATGATCGAAGAAGACCCGGCCAACTACCAAATCATCCAGGACATCGGCAACGACTTGCTCAAGACCAACAACTGGAAGGGTGCGTCGGTGTTCTTGAAGATGACCGCCGATGCGCGCGCAAAAATTGCGGCCGATGACGCCAATGTGTTCTACAATCTCGGTGTCGCCTATTACAACTTGCGCGAGGAAGACCCCAACGCGCTCGCCGAGGCCGTGACCTATTACCAGAAGTCGCTCGATTTGCAGCCCGATGATCCCGCGACCGTGCTCAACATCGTGCTCGCGTACACCGCGGCCGGGGATTGGGACCAGGTCGTGACGTGGGGCGAAAAGCTGGTCAACCTGAATCCCAACGATCCGGCCGGGTGGCGGCTGTTGGCCACGAGCTACCAGAAGTTGGGAGACATGGACAAGTTCAAGGAGACCATGGATCGTTACGACATGCTCGAAAAGAAGTAACGAGCCTGCCGAACTGAAACGAGGCGCCCGTCGCCGGACTGGAACGCGAATTGCAGCGATTCGAGAACGGCGTGGCGGGTTGGAGGGCGGCGGTGGATCACCGAAGCTCATAGGTTCTTTCTCTCAAACCGATTATCAATCATTCCAGAAGCCAACGATCGACGTCGGCGACGGCAACCAAGTTCTCAATCAATTTGACGGACGTAAACCACCGTTAACGCGTTAAACCCTCTCCCATCGGGCGGCCAAGCCCGAACCTACCTACCGTGTCTTCTATAAGTGCAAAGCGAATGGATATCTCGGACCTCAAGGGGAAGACCATCTCCGAGCTGCTCGATGTGGCGAATACCCTCGAACTCGAGGGAACGAGCAGCATGCGCAAGCAGGAGCTGATCTTCAAAATTCTCGAGGCCCAAACACAACAGAACGGACTCATCTTCGCCGAGGGCGTTCTGCAGGTTCTACCCGAGGGCTACGGATTTCTCCGCTCGCCCGATTACAACTACCTTCCGGGCCCCGACGACATTTACGTGTCGCCGTCGCAGATCAAGAAGTTCGACCTTCGAACCGGCGACACCGTCTCCGGGCAGATCCGCAGTCCCAAGGACTCGGAGCGCTACTTCGCGCTGTTGCGCGTCGAAGCGGTCAACCACGAGCACCCGGACGTCGCCAAGACGAAGCCGTTCTTCGACAACCTGACGCCGTTGTATCCGCAGGAGTCGTTCAATCTCGAGCACGATCCCGAAGATCTCTCGACCCGATTGATCAACTTGATGTCGCCGATCGGAAAGGGACAGCGAAGCTTGATCGTCGCGCAGCCGCGCACCGGTAAGACGATCCTGTTGCAGAAGATCGCCAACGCCATCACGGCCAACCATCCGGAAGTCTATTTGATCGTTCTATTGATCGACGAGCGACCGGAAGAAGTGACCGACATGGAGCGTTCGGTGAAGGGCGAAGTGATCAGCTCCACCTTCGACGAGCCGGCCGAGCGCCACGTCCAAGTGGCCGACATGGTGATCGAGAAGGCCAAGCGCCTGGTCGAGCACGGCAAGGACGTCGTCATTCTGCTGGACTCGATCACGCGACTCGCGCGCGCACACAACGCGGTCGTTCCCCACTCGGGGAAGATTCTCTCCGGCGGTGTGGACTCGAACGCGCTCCAGCGTCCGAAGCGTTTCTTCGGCGCTGCGCGCAACATCGAGGGCAACGGCAGCCTGACCATCATCGCCACCGCGCTGATCGAAACCGGCAGCCGCATGGACGAAGTCATCTTCGAAGAATTCAAGGGCACCGGCAACATGGAGCTGGTCCTGGATCGCCGCTTGAGCGACAAGCGCGTCTTCCCCGCGGTCGACATTTTCAAGTCGGGCACCCGCAAGGAAGAACTTTTGATCGACAAGAAGGACCTCGAGAAGATATGGATCTTGAGGAAATTCTTGAACGACAAGCCGCTCATGGAGGCGATGGAGTTCTTCCTCGACAAGCTCGGCAAGACCAAGACGAACGCACAGTTCTTGAAGAGCATGAACGCTTAGAGGTCTACGGCGTTGACGTCGTAGTGCAGGGAAGAGGCCCCACCCGCCAGGGATGGGGCCTCTTTTCATTATTCAGGAGGGTGAGCAATGGCACACGTAAAGGTTTGGTTGATCGTCGCCGTCTTGTTGTTCCCCGTCGCGGTCGTGGGCAAGTCGGTCGAGACCACCAGCGGGATCGTCTACATCCAAAACAAGCAGTACGAGGAGGCGCGGGTCATTCTCCTGAAAGCAATCGCGAAGAATCCCAAGGACGGCGAGGCGCACTTCTATCTCGGCCTCGCCTACAGCGAGCTCGACAGTGTCGGAGTCGCGTACAACCACTACATGAAGGCGAAGGAGCTGGAGCCGAAGAAGGCGCGCGATATTGCAAACAATATCGCGAGCAATTACGCGAAGCATTACACGCCCGGACAGAATGCGTTCAAGCAGACCAACATCACCGAGGCGGCCAGACAGTTCGAGCTGGCGACGCAGGCCGATCCGACCCAATCGGCGGCCCACTTCAATCTGGCTGTGATGTACTCGCGGCTCGCAGCGGCGGACTCCACGTATCTGGACAAGGCACTCACGGAGTCCGACAAAGTGCTGACACTCGCGAACACGAGCGATCCCAACTACCTCAAGGCGTTGCAGCTTTCCAGCCGGATGCTGGCCCAGCTCGGACGGCAAGACGAAGCGGTGGAGCGCTTCCGGCCGTTGCTGGAAAAGGACCCGTCGCAGTATCCCGTGGTGGAAGAGAGCGGAATGGAGCTGCTCAAAGCCAAGAGCTGGAAGGGCGCGGCTGCGCTTCTGAAAATGGCGGCCGACGCGCGCTCGAAATTGGGCGCCGAGGATTTCGCCGTCTATTCCAACATTGGAATCGCGGAGTTCAATTTGCGAACGGACGATCCCTCCAAAATCGACGAGGCGATCGCATACTACGAGAAGGCGCTTGCCATCCAGCCCGACGACGCGCCGACCGTATTCAACCTGGTGGTCGCGCACATGGCGAAGGAAGATTGGGTCGGCGCAGCGGTGTGGGGAGAGAAGTACGTCAGCGTGAACGCGAGCGACCCTAAGGGGTGGCAATACCTCGCGCGCTGCTACAGCGAGGCCGGTGACACCGACAAGGCATCCGAGGCGCTGACTCGCTACCAACAATTGAAGGGGCAATAGGGTGCGCTCTCTGGGGGGGCAGAATCGGGGCGCCTTCGCAAGGTGGTCCTGGTCCGGTAACCGGTTGACAGGATAGGAAGATTGGGCTATTGTTCCGGCTCCCCGATTTCAGGAGTTGAGAGACCAAATGAAGAAAGAAATCCACCCCGAGTACCACCCGGTCGTCTTCGTCGACCCCAGCGTGGGCGCCGAGTTCGTCGGCCGCTCGACCATGAAGAGCGCCGAGACCCGCGATATCGACGGGGTCAAGCACTACGTGGTCAAGATGGAGATCTCGTCGGCGTCGCACCCGTTCTATACCGGCAAGCGCAAGTTCGTCGACACCGCCGGTCGCGTGGAACGCTTCCGCGAGAAGTACAAGTACAAAGACGTCGGCGGATCGTCCGAGTAGTCTCGCCCCTCATCCATGCCGGAAAAACGCATCAGCGTCGGTGGCCAGGCGGTCATCGAAGGCGTCATGATGCGATCGCCGACGTACTACGCGACGGCCGTTCGCACGCCCCAGGGGACCATCGTCATCCAGAAGAACCGGTTTGTCGCCTTGACGCACCGGTTCAAATTTCTCAACATTCCCATCGTTCGCGGCGCGATCAACCTGGTCGAAATGATGTGGATCGGGATCCAGTCGCTTTCGTATTCCGCCTCGCAGGCCGCCGAAGATAGCGACCCCAAGCCCAAGAAGACCGCTGCCACCAACCTGTCGATCTTCGGCTCGGTGGTGTTCGCGCTGGGCGTGGGATTCCTGCTGTTCTTTTATCTCCCGCTCTGGCTCACCGAGCTCCTGCCGATCGAGGGCAGCATCGCCTTCAACTTGGTCGACGGCGCCTTCCGCCTGATCATCTTCCTCGGCTATCTGTTCGCGATCGCGCAGTGGAAGGAAATGAAGCGCGTGTTCCAGTACCACGGCGCCGAGCACAAGACCATCTACGCGTTCGAGAACGGCCAGGACCTCACGGTCGCCAACGCGCGCCCGTACACCACGCTCCACCCGCGCTGCGGCACGAGCTTTCTCTTGGTGGTGATGCTGGTGAGCATCTTCGTCTTCGCGCTGCTCGGCAAGCCGGAGACGTGGGGCGACCGACTACTTCGTTTCGCGATGATTCCCGTGATCGGCGGGATTGCATTCGAGTTCATTCGCCTGTCGGCGAAGGAGAAATTCGCGCGCTTCATGCGCCCCGCGATCTGGCCGGGCCTCACGCTGCAAAAGGTCACGACACGCGAACCGAGCGATGATATGCTGGAGGTCGCAATCGCGGCGTTGGTGGCGTGCCTCGACTATCAGAATGCGAGACTGGAGATTCCCTCCTAGCGTTTCGTCTCCTTCTAAACGCGCCTCACGCGCAGCGCGCGTCGTCGCGCAATCGAACCATGAACCCCAAGTACGACCAGATTCTCGCTCGCTTCGAAGAGCTGACGTCGCTCATTTCCGACGAAAAGGTGATTCGCGACAACATGCGCTGGCGCAAGCTTGCCAAAGAGCGCTCGGACATGACCGATCTGGTCGAAGTCACCGCGCGCCTGAAGAAAGTCGAAGAGACGCTGGCCGACAACCGCAAGATCATCGCCGCCAACGAAGACGCCGACTTGGTCGAAATCGCGCGCGCCGAGATGGATTCGCTCAAGGAAGAGATGGCGTCGCTGGGAGAGAAGTTCCAACTCCTCCTGGTTCCCAAGGATCCCAACGACGACAAGAACACCATCTTGGAAATTCGAGCGGGGACCGGCGGCGAAGAATCCGGTCTCTTCGCGGGCGACCTCTTGCGCATGTACACGCGTTTCGTCGAACGCCGGGGATGGAAGTGTGAAGTCTTGAGCAGCAACGAGACCGGCGTGGGCGGCTTCAAGGAAGTGATTCTGTTGGTGACGGGTGCCGGTGCGGGCGCGTACGGAGCCCTCAAGTACGAGAGTGGCGTGCACCGCGTGCAGCGCGTTCCCGCGACGGAAGCGAGCGGGCGTATCCACACCTCGGCGGCGTCGGTGGCGGTGTTGCCAGAGGCGGAAGAGATCGAAGTCCGCATCGACCCGAACGAGCTGCGCGTCGACGTGTACCGATCGAGCGGTCCCGGCGGGCAGAGCGTCAACACCACCGATAGCGCGGTGCGCATTACCCACATTCCGACGGGTCTTGTCGTGACCTGCCAGGAAGAACGTTCGCAGCTCAAGAACAAGGCTTCGGCGCTCAAGGTATTGCAGGCGAGGTTGTTCGATCGCGCCCACAAAGAGCAGGAAGAAAAACTATCGGCTGCGCGTCGCAGTCAGATTGGTTCCGGCGACCGCAGTGCCAAGATTCGCACCTACAACTTCCCGCAGCAGCGTGTCACCGACCATCGTATCAACTACACGGCGCACAACCTGAGCGAAGTCATGAACGGCGACCTGGACGAATTGATCGAAGCGCTTCGCAAAGCGGACATCATGGAGCGCGCCGAGAGCGGCGCGCGCTCGGCGACTGACAAATGATAGTGACGAACCATCCGAGCAATGTTCGCGAATGGCTGCAGCGTGCCGAAGGCCACTTGGTCGCGCACGGCGTTCCCAACGCGAGGCGCAACGCCGAGTGGATGCTGTGCCACTCGATGGGGTGGAAGATGCTCGACGTCTACGTACAGTCGTCGGCGCCGCTGGAGCGCGATCGCGCGCATCGGTACTGGGGGCTGGTCGAGCGGCGCGCGCGTCGCGAACCGCTGCAGTACATCCTGCAAAGCACCGAGTTCATGTCGCTGCCCTTCGAGGTTCGAAGCGGCGTCTTCGTCCCGCGTCCCGAGACGGAGCTGTTGGTGGAGAGGACGGAGGCGCGATTGCGTGCGCGCCCGCTCCACGAACCGCTGGCGGCGCTCGACCTGTGCTCGGGGAGCGGAATCGTGGGCGTGTCGCTCGCGTACCGAGTACCTAACCTCGACGTGGTCGCCGTGGACGTGGCACCGGAAGCGGCCGCGTTGACGGCCGCCAACGCACATCGCAATGGGGTCGAAGATCGCGTGCGCGTGGTCCAGGCCGACGCGATCGATCTGCTCGAGCACCTCGAGGCGCGCTTCACCGCCATCGTGTGCAACCCGCCCTACATCGCGAGCGGCGAATTGGCCGCATTGCCGCGCGAAGTGCGCGAGCACGAGCCCATGCTGGCCCTGGACGGCGGCAAGGACGGCCTCGATTTCTATCGAAAGGCCGCGCCGCTCCTGGCCCGGCGCTTGCACGCGGACGGATTCGTGACGCTCGAGATCGGGGACACGCAGGGCAGCGCCGTTTCGGGACTGCTGAGCGAAGCGGGCTTCGGTCTCGTCGATGTCGCGAAAGACTATGCCGGCTGCGACCGCGTTGTTACAGGCCAAAAGACAAGTGGATAAGTTCGTCATCGAAGGACCGACTCCGCTGGCCGGCACCGTTTCGGTGCACGGGGCGAAGAACGCCGTGCTGCCGCTCATGGCAGCGGCACTCCTCGCGCGCGGAAAGAGCGTCATCGAAAACGTTCCCGATCTGCGCGACGTGTCGACCATGGTCAACATGCTCGACATTCTGGGAGCGGTGACCACGCGCAACGACGGTGTCCTCACCATCGACACCACCCACGCCGACAAGATCGAAGCGCCCTACGACCTCGTGCGCACCATGCGCGCGTCGATCTACGTGCTGGCACCCACGCTGGCCGTGCACGGTCGCGCGCGGGTCAGCATGCCGGGCGGTTGTGCGTGGGGACCGCGTCCCATCGATCTCCACCTCATGGCGATGGAAAAGCTCGGCGCCAAGGTGGAGCTGAGCCACGGCTACATCGAGGCTAGCTGCGATCGTCTTCGCGGCGGCGAAGTGGTGTTTCCCATTTCGAGCGTGGGAGCAACGGCGCAAACCATCATGGCCGCATCGCTCGCGGAGGGCACATCGGTGATCGAGAACGCGGCTCTCGAGCCGGAGATCACGGACTTGGTCGACGCGCTGGGCGAGTGCGGTGTGTCGATCGAAGGTCGCGGCACGTCGCGCATCGTCGTCCACGGCACGACCTCGGTAAAACCGCTTCGGCACCGCGTCATCCCCGACCGTATCGAAGCGGAAACGTTCGCGGCCGCGGCCGCCATCACGGGCGGCGACGTCACCATCACCGACTGCGATCCCCACCACATGGGTGCGGTGTTCTCCGTGCTGGAAGCGGGCGGATCCACGATCGACATCGGCGACCATCGCGTGCGCGTGCGGGGACCCAAGCGTCTGGCGGCGGTCGACGTCGTCACGCGCGAGTATCCCGGCTTTCCGACCGATATGCAGGCGCAAATCATCGCCGCGTTGTGCGCCGCGGACGGTGTCAGCACGGTGAAGGAAACCATCTACCCCGATCGCTTCACGCACGTGCCGGAGCTGCGCCGCTTCGGTGCGGACATCCGTCTCGACGGCAACCTCGCGGTGATTCGCGGCGTCCCGTCGCTCAGCGGCGCTCCCGTCATGGCCACCGATATCCGCGCCAGCTCTGGGCTCATCCTGGCCGCCATGGCGGCGGAAGGTCGTTCCGAGATCTTGCGCGTCTACCACATCGACCGCGGCTACCAACGCATCGAGTCCAAGTTGAACGGGCTCGGCGCGCGTATCGAACGCGTCGTCCAGTAACGTGACCGCGCCCGCTGCGCACGCGCGAGCACCCCGCCACTTCATCCTCGGCACTGCCGGCCACGTCGACCACGGCAAGACCGAGCTGGTCAAAGCGCTCACCGGCCACGACACCGATCGTCTCAAAGAAGAAAAGGAACGCGGCATCTCGATCGAGCTCGGCTTCGCGCCGCTGCCGCTGGCACCCGACGTGTTCATCGGCGTCGTCGACGTACCGGGGCACGAGCGCTTCGTGCGCCAGATGGTGGCGGGCGCGGGCGGCATCGATCTGGCGATGCTGCTTGTCGCCGCGGACGAAGGTGTGATGCCGCAGACCGAGGAGCACATGGAGGTGCTGCGCTCGCTCGGGGTGCGAAACGGCCTGGTGGTCATCTCCAAGTCGGACCTTGCGACTACCGACACGCTGGCCATCGTGCGCGAAGAGATCGCCGAGCTGGTACGCGGGTCGTTTCTCGAGGGCGCTCCCGTGCTACCGGTGTCGGCGCGCACGCGCGAGGGGCTGGACGTCCTGCGGGAGCACCTGATTGTACTGGCGCGCGCCCTAGTAGGGCGCGAATCATCGGGTCCGTTTCGACTCGCGATCGACCGCGTGTTCCACCAAAAAGGAATTGGGGTCGTGGTCACCGGGAGCGGTTACTCGGGGCGTGTGCGCGTCGGCGACGAGCTTTCGCTCTTGCCCGCCAATCGGCTCGTGCGGGTGCGCGAGCTGGAGAGTTTCGGAGCCAAGCGGGAAGAAGGTGTGGCGGGCGAGCGACTGGCGATCGCGCTGCACGGCGTCAAGCTCGATGACGTGGCCCGCGGCGACGTGTTGGCCACGCCGGCGCGCTTCGCGGCCGCACGCACGCTCGACGCCCGGGTCTCGCTCTCCACGGCGGCACTTCGTTCGCTCAAGAATCGCGAGCGCGTGCGCGTGCACCACGGTGCCAGCGAAGTACTGGGACGGGCCGTGCTGCTGGAAGCCGACGAGGTGGTACCGGGTGCTTCGACCATCGCGCAGCTGCGCTTGGAGTCGCCGCTGGTGGCCAGCGAAGGCGATCGCTTCGTGCTGCGCACGTACTCGCCGGCCCGCGTCGTCGGTGGGGGCGTGGTGGTGGATGCAGCACCCGTAGTCCACCGTCGCTTCGACGCGGAAGTACTGGAACACGTGCGACAACGCGAGCAAGGCGATCCGGAGCAAGTAGTCGAGAAGGTGATCGCACGCACCGGCACCGAAGGCGTCGCGGAAAAAGAGATCGACGCGACGGTCGCCGCCGCGCTCCGATCGCGTGGTTCGATCGTCCCCATCGGCGGCCGATGGTTTCATCGCGCCGCGCTCGATGACCTCGCCGCACGCGGCATGGAGATCGCGGCCGGGCACACCGCACGTCATCCGCTGCAGTGGGGCATCGACAAGGAGGAATTGCGAAGGCGGCTCGCGTTCCCGCACGCCGCGGCTCTCTTCAACCGGGTGCTCGACGCGCTCGCCGAAACGAACGCGCTGTTCATTCGCGAGGACCGCGTGCGCGCAAGTACGCCGGAGTTGGTTGTGCCTGCGCCGCTCGCGCGATCGCTCTCGTCGCTCAACGACGTCATTCGATCCGCAGGGGTCGCGTTTCCCTCGCGCGACGACGCGGAGCGCGCGTGGTCCGGCTCGGAGCCGTTTGCGGACGCTGCGAAATGGTTACGAGACGCCGGTGAATGGATCGATCTCGGCACGGGGTGGATCCACCGCGAGGCCTTCGCTCGCGCACTCGACTCGGTGCGGGCGCTGTTTGCCAAGCAGCCGACTGTCTCGGTCGCGGATGTGAAGGATGTTTTGGGTATCACGAGAAAGCACGCGATTCCGGTGCTCGAATACTTCGATCAGACGCGCGTCACGGTTCGTCGCGGAGACCTTCGCGTCCCTGGTCCGGGCCTACCGGCGCCTCTTTCCACCCCCGGTGCCCCGGAAAATCAGTGAGGAAAATCTTAGATTTTAGCTACCCGAACGTTGGAAAGGCTGATATAGTTACTGACGTGAAACGACTCCTCCCCCGCATTGGCGCTCTCGCGCTCGGCCTCCTTCTGCTCTTTGGCGCCGTTTCGGCTTCGGGCGACAGCCTGCCCCTGCCGATCGAGAAAAAGGTCCCGGCTGGCGAGTCTGTCGTCTTTTATGCGGGGCAGACCCTTCAGTTCAACACGTCTGTTCCGCTGCTTCTCAAGCTCGAACCGCTCACGCTCACGCGTATTAAGCTCAAGGTCAAGGTTCACCCGGGCTATCCAATTCCGAACGGGCCGGCGGCAACCGCCGAGAACACCCTCATCATCTATTGGGTAAACTTCAGTACCGACGTCTACGACGGCGGCGCGCCCGCCGAGACTATTGAGGGCATTCTCGACACCGAGGGCGGATTCGTCGATCGATAGTAGCCTTCCGTTAGTTTTTTTACTCCCTCGTAAAGTTTCTTAACGCTCGCTCGCGATCACGCAACGCAAACAGCCGTTGATCGACGCTTAACCGATTGTTACTAAGCTTCTTAGACGCCAAACGGCGTTGCGGCATGTGGCCTCGTTGGCACGTCGATTGCAGAATGCATAGTCAACCACACGGCCGCACTGCTAGATGGGGTGCTCCAGCAGGGGCGCCGGGATACAGGAAGATGCGACGTGAGGTTGACTAGAGGGCGATACCATGGAGGCTGCGTACTCCTTTCCTCACTGACCCTTCGGGTTCTATGAGGGTGGGTGCCTTCCCCTGAGTGGCTCGCCAAGCCAGTGAATCATAGCCCTTGCCCTTAGCGTGATTCCGAGCAGTATTGCTCTCTAGGATAACGAGAAGGAGGCACTTCGGTGCCTCCTTCTTGTTTTTGGGAAGCTACGCCGATTCCATCCCCTCCGGCAGCAGGGGTGGCACCATCACCATCTTCTCGCGCTCGCACGTCACCTGCCCCGGCCGCGCACCCCGAAACTTTCGCACGTATTTTCGCTGGGTATAGATCACCGGCACGAGCGAGCTGTGCTTGGCCTTCGAGAAGTGCGCGGCGATGGAGGCGGTCTTCTCGATCACGTGCGCGGGCGGTCCGTCGCGCCCTCCGCGCGATCGCAAGACCACGTGCGACCCGGGAACGCCTTGCGCGTGGAACCAGTAGTCGGTGGGCTTCGCGACCTGGAAGGTGATCTCGTCGTTTTCGAAGTTGCTGCGGCCGACCAGCACGAACCAGCGCGGGTCGACGTCGAACGAGCGGTATGTCTTTTCCGCCTCGCGCTTTTTCGGGGCGCCCGCCGGGCGCGGCGTTTCGTCGATGTCGATGTCGAACTTGGCGCGAATCGACTCCAGCGTTCTTAGAGCCTCGTTAAACGACGTCGTGCGCTCGAGCACCGAGAGTGATGCCGCCAGCTCCTCGCGTTCGCGTGCCACGAGAGCGATCCGCCGCGTCGCGTGGTCTGCACTTCGCTCGAGCTTGGCGGCGCGCCGAAACCGTTTCTCGATCTGGGCGTGCACCGGATGGGCCGGGTCGAGGACGATGGTCCGTGTGCGGGACGCGTCGTATAGGTCGGGAAGGTCGACGGAATGGGCGCCCGGGGGCACGCGGGTCTGGTACGCGGCCAACGTCTCCGCTTCGCGACGGAGCTCCGCGTGCTCGGCCGCCCGCGCGATGTCCTCTTCCAGATTGCCGGCGAGCTTCGTGAGCGACTCGACGCGACGGCGCAAGGGCCGGGTCACGCGGCGGAGAATGGTGGTGTGCGCGCCGTCGAGGACGCGCGCCCCGAGCTCCGCACACGCACGCCGCGCGCTGTCGAACGGACCCAACGATGGCGGCGCGTTCGCGTCGCGCGACGGGGCAGCGCCACCGAGGTTGCCGTGGACGACGAGGTGGAATGGAATCTCAATCGCCGGCGAAGGCGTTCGCGCTTCGGTCGATCCGACCCCGCGTCCCTTTCCCAGCGTCTCGATGGTGGTGTCGCCGCGGAGCAGCGCGGCGCTGCCGGCCGCTCCGAACAGGGTGATGCGCAGCGTGACGAGCTCGCGCTCGCGGGTAACCGCGTCGACGCGGAGCACGCGCGCTTCTTCGGCGCGTATCTCCTCGACGGTCGCGCCGGCGAGCTTCATCATTCGCGCGGGAGCCCAGGCGCCTTCGAATGGCGAATCGCCCATCACGAAGAAGAAGGGCCCCGGCGCTTCGAGGATCGCGACCAAGTGCCCTCGCCCGTACACCGGAATCGAGAACACGGGTGCGAACCACGACGGCGTACCCAGCGGTTGCCCCACAACGTCGTCGTGGATCTCGCGGATCAATTGTGCAAGCAGGGAGGCGTTCATTTGACAGGGGCTTCGCGCGGCCTATAGTATAGGCCGCGACGACGCTTTCGAACCACGCAAGGATTCACACGAATGCTGATCAGCATGACCGGATTCGGCCAGGGCGAGGCCGCCAACGCGCACTCGACCGTGACCGTGGAAGTCCGCTCGGTCAACCACCGATTTCTCGACATCGCGTTCAAGGTCCCGCGCTCGCTCCAGAATCGCGAACCGGATATCAAGGAACTCGTACGCACCAAGATCGCACGCGGCCGGGTCTCCATCACCATCGCGGTGGAATCGTCGGTGTCGGGTCGCGGCGTTGCCATCAATGAGTCGGTGCTCGAGCAATACTTGACGCAATTGCGGGCCTTCGCGAAGCGGCACGGCCTGGACGATAAGGTGAGCCTCGACGCGCTGGTAGTGCTCCCCGAGGTCGTCACCACCAAGGAGACGGAGCCGGGCGAAGACGAGCTGTGGCCGCTGGTCCAGAAGAGCTTGGCCACCGCCCTCGACGCGTGCAATCGGATGCGCGTCGAAGAGGGCAAAGCGCTCGAAAAAGACCTGGTCGAACGCATGCGACTCATCGAGCGCACGGCGGCGGCAATCGAAAAGCTCGCACCCGCGGTCGCCAAGCGACAAGTCGAGACGCTGCGCAAGCGCGTGGCACAGCTGGCCGGCGACGTCACGGTGCCGGAAGACCGCATCGCCGCCGAAATCGTGATGCTCGCCGACCGCACCGACATCACCGAGGAGATCACGCGGCTCCGGAGTCACCTGGGGCAATTCAACGGCGCCCTCAAGGACGGGGGCGAAGTCTCGAAGCGGCTCACTTATGTGCTGCAAGAGATGCATCGCGAGGCGTCGACCATGGGCTCCAAGGCCTCCGACATCGAGGTCATCCAGCACGTCGTTGTTCTGAAGGAAGAGACCGAGAAGCTTCGGGAGCAGGTCCAGAACCTGGAGTGACCCGCGTGGCGCGATCGTCGAATGCCTTCCTCATCGTCGTTTCGGGTCCATCCGGGGTGGGTAAGACGACCCTGGTCGACCGGATGCTGGCGACCGACCCCCTGGTTCGGCGCTCGATATCGGCCACCACGCGGGCGCCCCGCCCGGGCGAGGTCGAGGGGCGAGACTACTTCTTCGTCCCGAGTAGACGCTTCGACGCCATGAAGTCCGGCGAGCTGGTCGAATGGGCCGATGTCCATGGGGCTCTCTACGGGACGCCCAAGCAATTCTTGGAAACCGAGTTGGCCGCGGGCCGGGACGTTATCCTCAACATTGACATCCAGGGGGGAGATCAGGTAAAAAGGTCCTTTCCCGGCGCCGTCATGGTCTTCATATTACCCCCGTCCTTTCGCGACTTGGAGCAACGCCTCCGCGCCCGCGGGGATGTCTCCGGTGAGACCTTGAAGGTACGCCTCGTCAATGCCCGGAAGGAAATCGAAGCCCACGCTCGCTACGATTACCTGATCGTCAACGACTCGATCGAGCGCGCCGCCGCGGAGCTCGCGGCCATCGTCATCGCCGAGCGGTGCCGCCGCGATCGAATGACCGCCGGGCCCATCGCCGAACTATCGCGCTAACTAGGAGAGTGTTTCCGAATGTCGATCCCGATCGAAAAACTCGTCATCATCGAAAAGATCACGCAAAAGATTCAGAACCGCTACGAAGCGGTCCGCGTCATGGCGCGCGAAGCGCGTCGCTTGAACTCGCTCGTCATCCGCGGCGCGGAGCCGGAGCCGGATTTCAAGCCCACGTCGACGGCGATCAAGCGCCTGATCAACGACAAGATCACCTACTCGTACTCGGACGAGCCGACCGGTACCGGGGATTTCTTCCAGGAATCCTAACAACCAACGCCCAGAGCCTCCTCTGACCTTGTGAGTCTCTCTGGTAGGAAGATTCTCCTCGGTGTCACGGGCGGGATCTCCGCCTACAAATCGGTATTCTTGCTCCGTCTCTTCAAGAAGGCGGGTGCCGACGTCAAGGTCGTGATGACGGAGGCCGCCGCCGAGTTCGTCACCCCGCTCACCTTCGAGTCGCTCTCCGAGCATCCCGTCCACGTTCGCATGTTCGAAGGCGAAGGAAAGTCGGCCGGCGCCATTTCGCCGGTCGAGCACATCGACCTGGCCAAGTGGCCCGACCTCATCGTCATCGCTCCTGCCACGGCTAACACGCTCGCGAATCTCGTGCACGGCCGTGCGGACGATTTGCTTTCGACCATCGTGAGCGCGTACCCAGGACCCATCATGCTGGCGCCGGCCATGAACGACGTCATGTGGGAGAGCGCGGCCACGCAGGAGAACATGCGCATCCTGTCCGATCGCGGCTTCCGCGTGGCACCGCCCGAGAAGGGCGACCTCGCGTGCGGCTACGAAGCGACCGGCCGTATGGCGGAGCCGGAAACGATCTTCGCCGCCGCGCAGACCCTGTTCTCGTCGCCGCTGCGTGGAAAGAAGGTGCTGGTCAGCGTGGGCGGGACCGAAGAGGACATCGATCCGGTGCGCGTCATTTCGAATCGGTCCAGCGGCAAGATGGGGTTCGCGGTCGCGGAAGCCGCGCGCGATGCGGGCGCGGATGTCACCGTGGTCGCCGCGCGCACCTCGGTCGCCCCGCCGCACGGCGTGCGCATCGTGCGCGTGCGAACCTCCGACGAGATGTCGAAGGCGCTCAAGACCGAGTTCAAGAACGCGGATGCGTTGTTCATGGTAGCCGCGGTGAGCGATTTCAAACCGGCTACGAAGTCATCGGAAAAGAAAAAATCGGGCGACGGGTGGACCCTCGAGCTCACCAAGACCGACGACATCGTCGCGTCGCTCGGCGCCGACAAGGGCAAACGAATCGTGGTCGGCTTTGCGCTCGAGACCGAAGACGAAGAGCACAACGCGCGCACCAAGCTCGCGAAGAAGCACTGCGACTTCGTCGTGCTCAACAAGCCCGAAGTCTCCTTCGGCCTCGATACCAATGTGGTCACGATCTACGATGCGAAGGGCGTCGTGTACGAGAGCAAGTCGCCGGAGAGCAAGCGAGAGATCGCGCGCCGGCTCCTCGATCTGGTAGCGGTGTCACGCTGACGCTCCCACCCATGCGAACCCTGCTCGCTATCTGCTGTCTTCTCGTGCCGCTCGCGGTGCGCGCGCAAACCAATGACGCGCGCCTCTCCGAGTGGGACCAGCAACTGACCAAGCTTCGCCGCGAGCACCAGCTGCCCGGACTCGCGGCGGCGGTCGTGATCGATCACAAGCCGGCGTGGTCGAAGGGCTACGGCTTCGCCGATGCGGACGCCGAAGTTGCGGTCACACCCGATACGCCGTTTTGGATCGCGTCGGTGACCAAGACATTCATCGGGCTCTTGTTCCTCCAGCTCGAAGCCGAAGGAAAGATCAGCCTCGACGATCGCATCGCCGACGTTCCGGATTGGGCCGACTTCTGCGAGTGGTTTTCGACCTCGGGGATCATCTTCGGGCGCGATATTCGCTGCGACGAGCCCATCACGATTCGAAATATTCTGAATCACACGTCCAACGGCGAACCCGGCACGCGCTTCTTCTACAATCCGTTTCTCTATTCGCGCCTCTCGCGCTACATCGAGTTCAAGTTGGGCGGATCCGTGGACGACGTCGAGGGGCGCCACAACACCATGGCGCAGCTGGTCGAGAGTCACATCCTGAAACCCGCCGGCATGTCGCGCACCATGGCGAGCCAGTGGCAGCGCGAGAAGGCGCTGGTTTTCTTCGACATGGCGAGCGGCTTCGGCGTCGATGAAGAGGGAGAGATCATTCCACGTCCGCGACCCGAACGCGAGCTGGCGGGCGGCGCCGGTATCGTCGCGACCGTCGACGATCTCGCGAAGTACGACGTCGCGCTCGACACCAACGTCCTCGGCGACAAGAAGCTCATGGCGAAGCTCTTCACACCCGCGCGATCGAAGGACGGAAAGACGCTGCCGTATGCGTTCGGTTGGTATGTGCAGGAGTATCGCGGCGAGCGCTTGCTATGGCACTCGGGATGGGACGAGGAAGCCGGCTACTCGGCGCTCTTTCTCAAAATCCCCGATCGAGCACTCACCTTGATCTTGCTCGCGAACGGCGAAGGACTGTGGTGGGAGAATCCGTTGGATGGAGCCGCGGTTGAAAGGTCGCCCTTCGCCGCCACATTCTTAGACCTGTTCGTCTTCCAAGGTGCCGCCACGAACAAGAAGTGAGCACGTCGCGGTGTTGTCCCGCGACGTGCCGACTGCTGCATCACAACGTCTTCAGGAATTCCTCCAGGTCCTTCTGCTGCGCGCTCGTGAGGTTGAACTTGCGGACCTTGTTGTAGTGCGCCACCACATCCGCCAGCGTCTTGGCGCTGCCGTCGTGGAAATACGGCGGATGCTGCCACAGGCCGCGTAGAGGCGTCGTCCGATACTTCTTGTTGGCGGTCCGCGCCGCGTAGGCGCCGTCCATCCCGGTCTCCGACGGCTCGTGCAGCACGCCGTCGTTGTTGTCCGTCCCCGTGACACCGACGTGGCAGCTCTCGCACGACTGCGTGAACACCGCACGACCACGATCGGCTGCAGCGGCGTCGAAGCTGCCCGCCGGCGGAGCCGGCGTGGGCAGACTGTGCTGGTAGTCTTTCAACGCCGGTAGCTTCGAAGTCACCAGGTCCGGCGAGTTCTTCACGTCGATCCCGAGTCGCGGATCGGAGAAGTTGCCCTGCCCGTGCATCTGCGTCACCGCCACGTACGCGTTCCAATACGAGATGGGACCTTCCGCGGTGTAGGTCTCGTTCTCGATGTTGGCCAGTCCGTACGCGGGCGGCAACACGAGTGGCGTGTTCTTTCCGTCGATGTTGTAGCGCGGGTCGTACATACCCGGCCCCCAGGAACTGTACACCGCCTTCTGCTCCGCGGTGATCGCGGGCGAGAGCGCCACGATCGCACCCACGTTCAAGTCGCGATTGGGCCACCCGTCCATCCGCTTGCCGATGCCCTTCATGACCGAATTGTCGACGGTGGAGTGACACAGCGCGCACGTGATACCGAGCTGCGTGATGTGGTTCTCGCTGTCCACCGTCGCCTTGAGGCCCACGACGGCATTCAATTTGAGCAGCGCCACCGTGGTGGCCGGACTCTTGAGATCAGCGTCGTCGAGAGTGCCCGGAGGAAGCGCCTCCGAGTCCACCTTGAGGCCGACCGACAGCGCCGTGGTGGGATCGACGCCCTTCTCGACCACTTCGTTCAATTTGAGCGTCCCGGTCCAGAACGTCTCGTCGCCGAAGGTGTCGTGACGGAAAACGTCTCGACCGCTGACGGCGACGTCGGGTGCTTCCGCGGCGGCGTTGCTGGCCGACGCGTCCTCGTTCCCATCCGACTTCCGGTCGCAGCCGCTCGACAAAAACCACACCGTTACGATCAACCCTGCGAGATAAATTGGCTTGGTTCGGTACAACATGATGCCTCCTTGGCGCTACAACGTCTTGAGATACTCGACCAAATCGCTTTGCTCCTCGGCCGTCAGAGTCAGGCCGAGCACCGTGTTGTAGTGTGCGACCACGTCAGCGAGCGTCGCGGCACTCCCGTCGTGGAAATAGGGCGCGTGCTGCCACAGCCCGCGCAGCGGCGTGGTGCGATACTGCTGTGTCGCGGTGCGCGCCGCGTACGCCCCGTCCATCCCCGTCTCGGAAGGATCGTGCAGCACGCCGTTGTTGTTGTCGGTCCCGCGCGCGCCGACATGACAGCTTTCGCAATGGTCTTCGAAAACCTCGCGGCCGTTGTCCGCCGCGACCGAGTCGTAACTCCCGTCGGGCGGCGGCGGCGTCGGAAGGCTGAGCTGGTAATCGCGCAGCGCGGGAAGCTTCGACGTCACCAAATCCGGCGTGTGCTGGACGTCGATTCCGAGTCGCGCATCCGAGAAGTTGCCCTGACCGTGCATCTGTGTCACCGCGACGTATGCGTTCCAGTACGAGATGGGTCCTTCCGCGGTGAACGTTTCGTTGTCGATGTCGGCCAGACCGTACGCGGGCGGCAGCACGAGCGGCGTGTTCAGTCCGTCGATGTTGTAGCGCGGATCGTACCTTCCGGGGCCCCAGTTCGAGTAGACGTCTCGTTGCTCCGGCGTCAAAGCCGGCGACAGGGCGACGATCGCGCCCACGTCCAAATCGCGATTCGCCCAGCCATCCTTCCGCCGTCCGATGCCCGCCATCACTGAATTGTCGACGGTCGAGTGACACAGCGCGCACGTGATGCCGAGCTTCGTGATCTGGTTGGTCGAGTCGACTTCGGCCTTGAGGCCCAGGACGGCATCGAGTTTGAGCAACGCGACGGTGGTGGCGGGATCGTTGAGATCCGCGGTCGCGAGGAGCCCGGGTGGAAGCATGTCGGAGTCGACCTTCAAACCCACCGAAAGGGCGGTGACGGGCGAGACGGAGGTCTGGACGACCTGGTGCAGCTGGAGTGTGTCGGTCCAGAACACCTCGTTGCCGAAGGTGTCGTGGCGAAAGGTCGTCTGTCCCTCGTTGTCGACGGGAGGTGGTTTGGTCGAGTCATCCTCGCACGCACCGATCAATAAACCAGCGACCATAAAAAAGACTAACCCAAGGTCACGACGGGGGCGGTAGGCCATGGCTGTCCTCCTTGATAGCCACGAAGCACGCAGCAGGCTAATTACACAAGCGCAGCTTAGTATAAATCTTGAACACTTTAAGTTAAAGAGCTAACAGGGACCGCTCGATGGTGGCCGTTTGCGCGGCTTGCGCTGGGGGCCGGAAGGGAATAGTCTGCCGGCATGTCCAACGAAACTCGCGATGCGGCCATGGCCGCGCTGAGGCGCTTGGAGCAGAAGGGGGTCCGGTCGGTCTATCTCGACGGACCCGGGGCCGCGGTGGCGGAACCCGTGCGGGCGCCGGTAAACGTCGCCAAACCGGCGACGGTCGGTACCGCGCTCGGAGCCGGTGGCCTTTTCGAGCTCGCCCAGACCGTCTCGGTCTGCACGCGCTGCGCGTTGCACCAATCGCGCACCCAGACCGTCTTCGGTGTCGGCAATCCGAATGCGAAGCTCATGTTCATCGGCGAAGCGCCCGGCGCCGACGAAGACGCGAAGGGCGAGCCGTTCGTCGGTCGCGCGGGCCAGTTGCTCACGAAGATCATCGGAGCGATGGGACTCACGCGCGAGGAAGTCTACATCGCGAATATCTTGAAATGCCGGCCGCCGCAGAACCGCGACCCGCTGCCGAGTGAAGTGGAATGCTGCGAGGAATACCTGCGCGCGCAAATTGCCATGATCAAGCCCAAGTACATCTGCGCGCTCGGTCGCATCGCGGCGCATTGGCTCTTGAAGACCGAGGCACCGCTCGGAGTGCTGCGCGCGGGCAACTACACCTACGAAGGCATCCCCATCATCGTTACCTATCACCCCGCCGCGCTGCTTCGCAATCCCGCGTTCAAGGCCCCGTGCTGGGAAGACATGAAGAAGCTGATGGCGTTGTTGAAGGAGGCGTGATGCCCGCTTATCTCGTGGCACGCGTCGACGTCCGCGATTGGGACAAGTACAAGGAGTACATGAAGCACACGCCGCGCGTGATAGCACGGCACGGCGGGCGCTTCATCGCGCGCGGCGGCGAAAAGATCACGCTGGAAGGTTCCGACGACGGCCTCCGTCTGGTCTTGATCGAATTCCCCTTGCTCGCGAACGCGAAAGCCTTCTACGATTCGCCGGAGTATCAAGCGACGAAGGAGCTCCGCGAAGGCAGCGGCTCGGCGCACTTCGTCGTCATCGACGGTTATCCGACCGAAGATTGGAATGCCGCCGTCCGCGAAAGCTCCAAGCTCTCTCTCGACGACTGATCTGTCACAACCGTCTCCTCTCGTTTGTTCCTTAGGGTGAATTCGGCCGGGGCCATCCAGCCCGCGCGCTCGAACACGCCACCCAAAAGGAGTACCAATGAGAGCCTTCATACTCTCCGCTCTGTGCGCTGCGCTGATGGCCGGCGTGGCGAATGGCCAGGTGCGGGCACCCCTCGACACCGAGGGGCTCCCGGCCTATCTGCGCGATCGCGGCACCGGTGTGTCCGCGTCGCAATTCGGAACCTATGTCCAGAAGCATCAGCTCATCGTGTATCCGTTCTTCGAGTACTACGAGAACAAGGACGAAGAATACGACCCCTCCGAGCTCGGCCGGACGCAAGAGGCCGACTACCGCGGCGAATACGAGGCCGAAGAGTGGCTGCTCTTCTTGGCCTACGGCTTTTCCGATCGATTTATCGCCGAGTTCGAAATAGCGGTCATCGACGCGGAGCTGGAGACCGCTCTCGACGACGATTCGGGACTTCCCGACGAGATCAGCGAATCCGGACTGGGAGATGTCGAAGGACAGCTTCGTTGGCGCTGGTCCCCCGAGACGCAGAGCCGTCCCGAGTTCTTCAGCTTCTTCGAGACCGTCTTCCCGAGTACCGACGAAGGCTCGCTGATCGGGACCACCGACTGGGAGTTCAAGCTGGGTGTGGGCGCGATACGGGGCTACTCGTGGGGTACCGTGACGGCGCGCCTGGCGGTCGAATACGACACGGCCGAGGGGAGTGGGGGTATGGGGGAGGCCGCGATCGAGTATCTCAAGCGTCTATCGTCTCACTGGCGAGTGTTCACTGCCTTCGAAGGAACGCAGGACGAGGTCGAGTACATCGCCGAGGTCCAGTGGTTCTTCGTTCCCACGGTGTGCTTGAAGCTCAACACGGCGTTCGGCGTGACGTCCAAGGCGGCCGATTGGGCGCCCGAAGTCGGCGTGATGTTCAACTTCGGCCTCTAATTCGAACCGGGCGCCTTGCGCTCGGGTGTCGCACCTCGTAGGCTGCGGGTACTATCAATGGTACCCGCAGCCCTATGATCGGCCAGACCATTTCGCACTACCAAATCAAGGAACGCCTCGGCCAGGGCGGTATGGGCGAGGTGTTCCTGGCCGAAGACCTCCGCCTCCGTCGTTCCGTCGCGCTGAAGCTCCTGCGCCAACAACCCGGCTGTGAGGACGAAGAGCGCGCACGAATCATGCGCGAAGCGCGAGCGGCCTCCGCGCTCAACCACCCCAACATCGCCGTTATCTACGATGTGGAAGAGACGGATACGCCCGACGGACGCTGGTACCTGCTCTCGATGGAGTACGTCCGCGGGAAAACGCTCGCCGATTTGGCTGCAAACGAGTCGCTCTCGCTCGATGACATCCTCGATATCGTCGCGCAAACCGCAGACGCGCTGGCGGAAGCGCACGCGCGCGGCGTCGTGCATCGCGACATCAAGCCCTCCAACTTGATGGTCGCGCAAGGCCGCGTGAAGGTGCTCGACTTCGGGCTCGCGCAAATGCAGCCACGCCTCGACGATCGCACGTGGAGCCGCGACGCGACCCACGCGCCCGAGGGTGTGTTCGCCGGCACGCCACACTACATGTCGCCCGAGCAGGCGCTCGGTCGCACGCTCGACTCGCGCTCCGACATCTTTTCGCTGGGTGTCGTTTTCTACGAATTGCTCGCCGGCAAGCGGCCCTTCGAAGGCGACACGTTTTTGCAGGTCGCGGATGCGGTCTTGCACCGCGACCCACCGCCGCTGCCCGCTCGCTTCTCCGACATTCGCGCGCCCGAAGTCGAACGATTGGCGACGCGCATGCTCGCGAAGGATCCGTCCGCGCGCCCGCGCGACCTGCGCGAGATCGTGGTGGATCTGCAGCGGCTTCGTGCGGGTGCCTCTCCCATTGCGTCGGCGCCGGGCGAGCTCACGGTCGCGGTCGCGGGCTTCGCGGGCATCGGCGAGCAGGCGGAGGACGAGTGGTTGGGGACGGGACTCTCGGAGACCATCACCACCACGCTGCAGGAGATCGAAGGCCTCGTGGTGTGGGGACGCGAGCAACTCCGCGAAAGCTTGCGACGCCTCGGTGTCGAAGCGAGCGAGCTCGCTCCCGAAGACGCGGTGCAATTGGGCCGCATGATCGGCGCGCGCTGGGTGCTCGCAGGCGCGTACCAGCGTTTGGGCGATCAGGTGCGCGTGACGGCCCGCATCGTCGAAGTCGAATCGGGTCGCGTTCTGCGCGCGGTCAAGATGGACGGACGGCTGGATGCGATCTTCGAGCTCCAGGATCGCATCGTCAAGGAGCTGGCGGCGGGACTGCGCGGGAGTGTGGCCGAAGCGCACGAGGGCGAAGAGACCAAGGTCGTGGCCGCGTACGAAGCATTCTCGAAGGGGCTGCTCAATATTCGCGCCGACAGCTACGAGTCGCTCGATCGCGCGATTCTCTTCTTCGAGCGCGCGGTTACCCTCGACCCCGATTACATTCGCGCACAGGTCGAGCTCGGCGCCGCGTACGAGCAGAAGGCGAACTATCTGACATCGCCCGAGCTGAGCGAGCGAGCCGTTGCCATCCTGCGCAAGGTGCTCGAAGTGCGTCCGCGACTCCCGCGGGCGTGGCGCGAGCTGGGGATGTCGCTGATCTCGCTGGGGCGCGTGCGCGACGGCATCGAGCACCTGCGACGCGCACTGGAGCTCGCGCCCGACGACGCGCGCACGCTGGGCGGGCTGGGGCGCGGCTACTTCATCGGGTTGGGCGACTTTCGTGGGGCGGCCGAGCAATTCCAGCGCGCAGTGGAGCGCAACCCGGAAGCGGGCTGGTACTCGATGCAGCTCGCGCACTGCCTGGCGCTCTTGCGCGAATTCGAAAGAGGCGAAAAAGCGGCCAAGCGCGCAATTCAATTGCAGGAAGAATTCATTTCCGGCCAGCAGGGAGTCCAATTGCTCGGTGGCTACATGCGCTTGGGGCACGTGCGCGCGCTGCAAGGCCGGCCGCGCGACGCGTACGACTGTTTCGCGAACGAGCTGGCGTTTCTGGAGCGAGTCGACCACGCATTGCGGACCCGCATCCGCATCGAGCTGCACATGCGACTGGGAGCGTCGTTGTTGGCGCTGGGAGATCGTGAGCGCGCGAACGCAGAGTTCGAGACCGGCCTCGACGCATTCGCGCGCCGGGTCGCGCTGGGTGCCGACGAGCCGTTCACCCGCTACTATGCGGGCGCGATTCGCGCGCTGCAGGGCGAGAACGACGAAGCGCTGTTGTTGTTGGAAAAGTCGGTGGCGGGGAATCGCGCGTTCATGGTTGCGCGCGCCCGCATCGAGCCCGAGTGGGACTCGTTGCGAGGTACGGAGCGCTTCAAGCGCTTGATCGAGTAGATACGGGGGCTTGCCATGGCTGATGAATCGAATCTTTCCAGCGAAGACTGGCGCGACGTGGGCGCAGCCGACGAGCTCGCGAAGCACGCGGTCCAGCAGATTCTCCTCGGCACCACCAAGGTTGCGTTGACGTGCAAGGACGGCCAGTTCGGCGCCATCAGCGGCAATTGCAACCACGCGGGCGGGCCGCTAGGCCATGGCAGCATGGACGGCGACTACGTCGTGTGCCCGTGGCACCAGTATCGTTTCCACCACGCAACGGGCCTCGGCGAGCCCGGTTTCGAAGAGGACGCAGTGCCTGCATACCACGTTCGCGTGCGCGACGGTCGAGTCGAGGTTCAATCGAAGCCGCACACCAAGCGTTCGAAGAAGCCGCACGACCCGCACCCGCTCGAGCGCGAACTTCGACGCGAAGACGGCCCCGTTCGCGTGGTCGGCATCTCGACCACGGTGATGAACGCCGACTATCCGCGCTATTCGACTTCGGACGCGCTGCTGGAGGAAGCGATGCGTCACGCGTCGGCGACATCACACGAGTCGAGGCTCATCAAACTGCGCGAGCTGTCGTTTCGCTCGTGCGAGGGCTACTACTCGAAGTCCGCGCACGCGTGCACGTGGCCGTGTTCGATCACGCAGATGGATCCCAACGACCAACTCGATCGGGTGTACGAAGCGTTCGTGCATTGGGGCGACGTGTTCGTCATCGCGACGCCGATCCGATGGGGCAACGCGAGCAGCCTCTATTACAAGATGGTGGAGCGGATGAACTGCATCCAGAACCAGATGACGATCGCGAATCGCACGCTGCTGCGCGACAAGGTGGTGTGCGCAATCATTACCGGTGGACAGGACAACGTGCAGGGAGTCGCGGGCCAGGTGCTCGGGTTTTTCGCCGAGCTCGGTTGCCACTTCCCGCAGTATCCGTTCATCGCGCACTCGCGCGGGTGGAGTGCGGAGGACATGGAGCAAAACGTGATCACGGTCCAGAACAGCGAAGAGCTGCGCGCAGGCTCGCGGGGCCTGGTCGACCGCGCGGTCGAATTGGCCGATCGATTGTTGGCGACCACGCCCCACAAGACCGAACGCGGCGGACGAAAGGGCAAGGCGCTGCGAGGGTAGCCATGATTCGGGAACCCGAACGGGTCGCCAGGCGTATCGATTGCATATGAAAGAGACCGCTCATACACGCCGTCAGTTCTTTCTCGGTCTGCTCGCGATGGTCGTCTTCGCGCGGTGGGAGCGCTTCGCGTCCCCGGCCCGCGCGCAGACCGACACCAAACCCCCAACACCCGAATGCCCCGACGAGGACGACGTGACGCCGCGACAGACGTCGGGTCCCTTTTACACGCCGGATACGCCGCTGCGTACTTCGTTATTAGAGCCCGGGATCAAGGGAACGCCGATTGCCGTCACCGGATTCGTACTGACGACCGACTGCAAGCCGGTGTCGCACGCGCTGCTCGATTTTTGGCACGCGGACGACGACGGCGAGTACGACAACGTCGGCTTCAAATTGCGCGGACACCAGTTCACCGACGAATACGGTCGCTACCGGTTGGAGACCATCGTCCCCGGCGTCTACCCGGGACGCACGCGTCACATCCACGTACGCGTGCAAGCGCCCGATCAGCGCCCCATGGCGACGCAGCTCTACTTCCCCGGCGAGCCCGCCAACGACCGCGACGGGATCTTCGATCCGGAGTTGCTCATGGACGTCAAGGAGAAGGGCGACGCGAAGGAGGCAACATTCGACTTCGTGCTGAGAATCGTGTGAACCTTTCAACAGAATAGGCGACTTTGTCCACCAACTGTCCACCGTCCGTCCACATTTATCGCCTCTATAATCTCCCCCTGCCTCGACATGTGAGTTAGAATCCCGGCCAACGAAGGAGAACCTCGTGGCCGAAATCGTACGCACCGCACAGACTCAACCGCAGGCGCCCGTGCGCATCCCGCCGCAATCGCTCGAAGCCGAGATGGCTGTTCTCGGCGCGGTGCTGCTCGACAACAACGCCTTTTCGATCGCGACCGAGAGTCTCAACCACGAAGCGTTCTATAAAAAGGGCCACAAGGACATCTTCGCCGCGATGGAGGGGCTCTCCTCGCGCGGCGAAGCGATCGACGTCGTCACGCTGTCCGAAGAGTTGAAGCAGCGCGGTACGTTCCAGTCTTCCGGCGGGGCGACCTACCTCACGCAGATCATGGACAGCGTGCACACGGCGGCGAACGTCGAGTACTACGCGAACATCGTTCTCGAAAAATTCGTGATGCGAAGGCTGATCACGATCAGCAACGACATCTCGACCCAGTGCTACGCGGGCGAGCGCGACGCCGCCGAGCTCCTCGACGAAGCCGAGAAGCACATCTTCGAGATTTCGCAGCAGGGGATGTTCAAAGGCTTCGAGCCGATCGGGAAGATTCTTCGCGATCACTTCAAGAACATCGAGGCGCTGTATCAAAGCGGGAGTCATATCTCCGGCATTCCGTCGCCCTTCGACGAGCTGGATTCGCTCACCTCGGGCTTTCAGAAAGCGGACTTGATCATCGTCGCGGGGCGTCCCGGCATGGGGAAGACCAGCTTCGCGCTGAATCTCTGCCAGCACCTCGCGATCAAGGAGAAGACGCCGGTCGGGATCTTCAGCCTGGAAATGTCCGCCGAGCAGTTGGTCACGCGACTGCTGTGCAGCGAAGCGCGCGTCGATTCGAATCGCCTGCGTCGCGGCTACTTGAAATCAAACGAGTACGCGGAGCTCGCGATCGTGGCGGGTTATCTCGCCGAAGCACCCATCTACATCGACGACTCGGCGGGGCTCTCGACGCTCGAGCTGCGCGCGAAGGCGCGCCGTCTCAAAGCGGAAGCGAACATCGGCATGCTGATGGTCGACTATCTCCAGCTTATTAGCGTTCGCGAGCGGGTCGAGAATCGACAGCAACAGATCTCCCTCATTTCGCGCTCGCTCAAAGCACTGGCGAAGGAGCTCAACATCCCGGTGGTGGCACTCTCGCAGCTCTCGCGCGCGGTCGAATCGCGCGGCGGCGACAAGCGCCCGATGTTGTCGGACTTGAGGGAATCAGGGTGCTTGACCGGTGACGCACTCGTGACGCTCGCGGACAATGGAACGCGCGTCCCAATTCGCGAACTGGTCGGCCGCGAACCGTTCGACATTTGGGCCGTCAACGAGTCCACGTGGAAACTGGAACGAGCGACCGTGTCGCAAGCATTCGCCACGGGAACTAAACCGACGTTTCGGCTGGAGACGCAACTCGGGCGGTCTGTTCGAGCAACCGCAAACCACAAGTTCCTGACGATAAACGGTTGGAAGCGGTTGGACGAGCTCAAGGTCGGCGAGCACGTTGCACTGCCCCGGTCGTTACCTTCGAGCGAGCGCGGGACGATGGCGGATTCCGAGCTGGGATTGCTGGGCCATCTGATCGGAGATGGCTGCACGTTGCCGACCCATGCCATTCAATACACGACGCGAGAATACGATCTGGCGGTCGAAGTGGCTCGCTTGGCCAAGGACTTTTTTGGCAACGACGTCGAACCCCGTATCAATCCGGAGCGACGCTGGTATCAGGTTTACCTTGCATCGACCCGCCGCCACACGCACGGCGTTCGCAGTGCCGTCGCCGAATGGTTGGAAGGCCACGGTATCTGGGGCTTGCGGTCATTCGAGAAGCACGTTCCGACCGCAGTCTTCGAGCAGCCCGCCTCATCCATCGGACTGTTCTTGCGGCACCTTTGGTCGACGGACGGGTGTCTTCGGATGGGCGGTGGCAAGTCGCGATACCCAGCTATCTATTATGCCTCGAGCAGCGAACGGCTAGGCCGAGATGTCCAAGCGCTCCTCTTGCGGCTCGGTATCAATGCGCGATTGACGCGCGTCGCCCAGGGAAGAAAAGGTAGAGATCAGTTCCACGTGATCGTTTCCGGAATGGACGACATCGTGAGATTCATCAATGATGTTGGCGCGGTGGGCGCATACAAGAGCGCATCATTGCGGGACGTGGTGGGGTACGTCTTCGAGCACAAGGCCAACACGAACCGAGACGTGATCCCCTTCGACGTTTGGGGTACGGCGGTGATACCGAGTATGAGAGCCAATGGGGTCACGCACCGTGAACTGCATGCAGGCCTCGGCATGTCGTACAGCGGAATGACGCTCTTCCGGCAGAACTTGGGTCGCGACCGTGCCGCGGCTGTAGCGGGCGTCGTGGACTCGCCACAACTCGCCAGGCTTGCAACGAGTGACGTCTACTGGGATCGACTGAAGGCGATTCACCCCGATGCCGTCGAAGAAGTCTTCGACCTAACCGTTCCCGGTCCGCACAACTTTGTCGCAAACGACATCGTTGTCCACAACTCCATCGAGCAGGACTCGGATCTCGTACTCTTTCTCTATCGTCCCGAAGTCTACGAAGGACCCGAGTCGGAGAACCGCGGCAAGGCGGAGCTGATCATCGGCAAGCAGCGCAACGGACCCACCGGAACCGTGACCCTGACATTCATCGATTCCTGCACGCGATTCGAGCCCGCCGCGTTCATGGAGTAATATGGACGCGACCGCACCCGGAGCGACGTTCACGCGCGCGTTTCGAGAAGTCGGCGCGACCGTCCTCGGTTTTCTCCGCGACGTCGGCGGATCCTCCATCATGCTGGCGGGTGTGATCGGGCGCTTGTACGAACTTCCCCGCACCGCACACCAGACCTTTCTGCAAATGGAGCTCATCGGCATCGGGTCGATTCCGCTCGTCATCGTGACGGCGGTGTTCGTCGGTGCGGTGGCGGCGGTTCAAGCGGCGTATCAATTCCAAGACTACGTCCCCATGGTGTTCCTCGGAACCGTGGTCGGCAAGTCCGTGATCCTCGAGCTCGGCCCTGTGCTCACCGCACTCGTGGTGGGTGGGCGCGTGAGCGCGTCGATCGCGGCCGAGCTGGGCACCATGAAGGTCACCGAACAGATCGACGCGATGGAAGTCCTCGCCATCGATCCGCAGCGTTATCTCGTCATGCCGCGAATCGTCGCGTGCTTCGTGATGCTCCCGGTGCTCACCATCTTTGCCGACTTTCTCGCCATCATCGGCGGCATGGTGGTCGCGAACGCGACCGTCGGTGTGGACTACGCGACCTTCGTCGAAGGCCTGCGCTTGTTCTTCTACGTCGACGACGTCATTAGCGGCATCATCAAAGCAGCGACTTTCGGTGTCATCATCGGACTCATGGGGTGCTACAACGGCTTTCGCACCCACGGTGGGGCGCAGGGCGTCGGGCGCGCGACCATGCAAGCGGTCGTCTCGAGTTGCACCTGCATCCTCATCACCAACTACTTCCTCGCCTCGGTTCTGTTCCGCGTCATCTTCTACAAGGGCGACTGACGCGCCGCCAAGTTCGAAATCGGTCGTTAGCGGGCTTACTACGCGTGCTCGCGCCGGCCGGGGCTTTTGCTTATAATGACCGCACATGGTCACCATCGAGTGCCGTAACGTTTGGAAGAGCTTCGACCGCAAGAGCGTGCTACGCGGTTTGAATCTCAAGATCAATCCCGGGGAGACGGTGGTTGTGATCGGGCAGAGCGGCACGGGAAAGAGCGTGCTTCTCAAGCACATCGTCGGGCTGATGCATCCCGACAGCGGCAACGTTCTCATCGACGGCATCGATATCACCAAGCTCAGTCGCAATAAGCTCTTCGAGCTTCGCATGCGCTTTGGTATGGTCTTCCAAGGCTCGGCGTTGTTCGACTCGTACACGGTGGAAGAGAATGTGGGGCTTGCGTTGCGCGAGCACACCGATCTTCCCGACGAGGAAGTGAAGCGCATCGCGGAAGAGAAGCTGCACATGGTGGGCTTGGACGGGATCGGCGACCGGCACCCGGCCGAGCTGTCGGGAGGAATGAAGAAGCGCGTGGGATTCGCGCGCGCCATCGCGATGGATCCCAAATGCGTACTCTACGACGAGCCGACCACGGGGCTCGATCCCATCAACTCCGACGTGATCAACAACCTGATCATGAAGCTCTCGGACGAGCTGCACATCACGTCGGTGGTCGTGACCCACGATCTCCAGAGCGCGTACAAAGTCGGCGATCGCATCGTCATGTTGTACGACGGCAAGGTCCTCTTCGAAGGAACGCCGGATGAGGTCAGGAACACGGACCAGCCCATCGTGAGGCAGTTCATCGAGGGCCGCGCGGAAGGGCCTATCGCGGTCGGGAACGCGGAATGACGAGGCGCGGACTCGAGATTCGGGTGGGTGCGGTGGTGCTCCTCGGCGCATTGGTGGCCGTGATCGGCACCATGTGGTTCCAAAAATTCCAAGTATCGGAGAAGCGCTATTCTTTCTTCGCGCGCTTCTTCGAAGTGGGTGGCCTGGTCGCGGGCGATCCGATCCAGGTCAACGGAGTCGAGCGCGGTCGTGTCAACGCGGTGACGTTGCAGCCGGATCACGTCGTCGCCGAGATGGCCATTCGCGAGGGCGTCGAGATCCCGCTCGATTCGCGCATCGCCTTGAAGAGCATCGGCATCATGGGTGAACGCTTCGTGTCCATCATGAAAGGCGACTCGTCCGTCGCCATCAGTCCCGGCGACACGGTGAACGGCGACTTCTTGATGGGACTGAGCGAAGTGATGGGTTCGGCGGGCGGGATCATGCAAGACGTCAGGGTGACGACCAAACACCTCCGCGACATTATGGTCTCGATCGAAGGCGACGGCCGGCTCGAAGGAAGCATCGAGGATCTCGCGGTCGCGAGTAGGAACCTGCGCGGCATGACGGAGCGCAACCAGGGTCGCCTTGATAACGCGCTGATTCGCTTCGAGCGCTCCGCGACCATGCTCGATAGCTTGATCGCGACGCGCTACGCGGGCATCGATTCGTCGCTGGAGGCGATCGCCCGCGTGGGCGGCAAAGCCGAAGTCACGATCGACAACCTCGCGGAGGTTTCGAAGGACCTGCGCGAGATCACGGCCAAATTGCGCGCGGGCGAAGGGTCCGCGGGTCGCTTGCTCAACGACGACACCTTCATCACGCGACTCGAGTCGACGGTGACCGAGCTCGATTCTTTGGTTGCAGACATCAAGCGCAATCCGGGACGATACGTAAAGTTCAGCTTGTTCTAGGATGAAGGCAGCAGCGCTCATCATGGCGGGCGGGAGCGGCGAGCGCTTCGGCGCGGATGCCGAGGAACGCGAGCGAGACCCCAAGCAACTCACGTCACTCGCCGGCCGCGCGATGATCGCGTGGTCGGCCGACGCACTCGCCGAATCGACGCGCATCGTGCGGGTCGTGATCGCGATCCCGAGCGACATCGAAGCCAAAGCTGGCGCGGCCCTGTCGCAGGGTACGCTCGAAAAGACGCACACCTTCGTGCCCGGCGGGACGACGCGGCAGGAGTCGGTATTCAACGCTTTGCGCGCGCTCGGCGACAACATCACGCACGTGCTGATCCACGACGCCGCGCGCCCGTGTGCATCGCCCGCGCTCATCGAGCGCGTGCTCGACGCGCTCGCAAGCCACGATGCCGTGGTCCCCGCGGTGGCTGCGACCGACACGCTGGTGCGCGACTACCAAGGCCGCGTGGATGCGATCATCGACCGCGAGCACGTCGCGGGCGTGCAAACGCCGCAAGGATTTCGACTCGACCTCATCCTTCGCGCGCACCGGGAAGCGAAAGCGCGCGGATTTCATTCGAGCGACGACGGGTCGCTCGTGCTCGCGCTGGGAGAACCGGTGCACACAGTGGCCGGCCAGCGGACCAATATCAAAGTCACCTTTCGCGAAGACGTCGCGATGGTAGAGGCTATTCTCAAGAACGGAGCATGGACATGACGCGAACGGGAATCGGATACGACGTGCACGCGGTCGTCGCGGGACGGCCGTTGATGCTGGGGTGCGTGCATTTCGAGGACGCGAAGGTGGGCCTCGCGGGCCATTCGGACGCGGACGTGGTGGCGCACGCGATCTGCGACGCCATTCTGGGCGCGGCCGCACTCGGCGACATCGGCGAGCACTTTCCCGACACCGATGCGCAGTGGAAAGACGCCGCAAGCAAGGAGTTCTTGATCCAGGTGGGGCAAACCGTGCGCGGTCTGGGGTACGAGATTTTGAACATCGACTGCACCGTGCTGGCGGATGTTGTGACTCTGGGCGAGCGCAAGCGCGAGATGGTGCAGGCCATCGCGGAGCACCTCGACGTGGCGGCCAACTGCGTCAACGTGAAGGCGACGACCTTCGAGGGAAAGGGCGCCATCGGTCGCGGCGAAGCGATCGCGTGCGAAGCCATCGCGACCCTCGAGCGAGCGGCCGCCCCCAAGATGGGAGAATGGAAAGAGGATGCTCTTTGACGGCTAAGCTGGGCGACGTTCGCGTTCGCTTCGCGCCGAGCCCGACCGGGTATCTCCACGTCGGCGGCGCGCGCACCGCGATCTTCAACTATCTCTTCGCGCGTCACCACAGCGGGACGTTCATCATCCGCATCGAAGACACCGACGCCGAGCGCAGCACCCGCGAGAGTGAGGTCTCGCTGATCGAAGACCTGCGCTGGCTCGACCTCGATTGGGACGAAGGACCCGACGTCGGCGGCGACTATGGTCCGTACCGACAGTCGGAGCGCATGGCGACATATCGCGAGGTGGCGGAGAAGTTGGTTGAGCAGAAGCAAGCGTATCCGTGTTTCTGCACCGACGCGGAGTTGGAGCGGAAGCGCGAAGAGGCGATTGCGGCCTCGCGACCGCCGCAGTACGACGGTGCGTGTCGCGATCTCTCGCCGGAGGAAGTTGCCGCCAAGCGCGCGGCCGGGTTACCGGAGGCGATTCGCTTCCGCGTGGGCGAGGGCGTGGTGCGCTTCCACGACGCGGTGCGCGGCGACATGGAGCTCGGACACGACATGGTGGGCGACTGGGTGACGCTGCGATCGAACGGGCTCCCGACCTACAACTTCGCAGCCGCGGTCGACGATCACTTGATGAAGATCTCGCACGTGATCCGCGGCGAGGAGCACCTTCCCAATACGCTGCGCCAAATTATGATCTACGACGCGCTCAAAGCAACGCACCCGGTGTTCGTACACGTACCGCTGATTCTCGCCGAGGATCGCTCCAAGCTCTCCAAGCGACATGGGGCCTCGTCGGTCGGCGACTTGCGTGCGAACGGTTATCTCCCCGATGCTGCCATCAACTACCTGCTGCTGCTGGGTTGGTCGCACCCGCAGAGCAAGGAGATCATGTCGCGCGACGAGATGGTGAAGACGTTCAGCATCGAGCGGGTGGGAAAAGCGGCGGCCGTGTTCGACAAGAAGAAGCTGCTATGGGTGAACGGGCAGTATATTCGCAAGCTCGATCTCGACACGCTGGTGAAACTGGTAGAGCCGTACATGCCCGAGTTCTTGAAAAAGCGCTACGATGAAGCGACGCGCCGCGAGATCGTTTCCATCCTGCAAGACAGCATCGACACGCTCGCGGACTTCGTGCCGCGCGTGCGCATCTTCGAACCTGAGGTCGTCACCGACGACGAAACCAACACGCTCTTGCGAGCCGACTCGGCGCGGAGCGTCATCGCGAGCATGGTGAAGCGCCTGGACGAGCGAAAAGAACCGCTGACACCGGACGCCTTTAAAGAGATGATCCTCGCCACCGGGCAGGAGCTCGGGCTGAAGGGAAAAGATTTGTACTTCCCGATCCGTGGCGCCATGACAGGCTCGGTGCACGGTCCCGATCTCACTCGCGTTGCGGCCGTGAAAGGGAAGGACGTCGTGCTCTCCGCTTTGAAAGGAGCGATACGATGACAATCAAGTGCGTGCTTACGATGGCAACACTCTTCGTGCTGGCAGCAATTCCTTGCGCAGCCCACGACACCTGGCTTCTCCCGCGCAGCGAACAGCTCGTCGACGGAAAGCCGGCACTCTTCGATCTCACCAGCGGCATGTCATTTCCGCAACTCGAAAGTCCCATCAAGAAGGACCGCATCACTCACGGCGGATGGCGCCGAGACAGCGCGAGCGGTAGCTTCGACGGGCGCACGGAAGAAGCGTCGTCGCTCGCCATCCAAGTAACGCCGACCGGCCAGGGAACCGCGGTGGTGTTTCTTTCGCTCGGTCCGAAGGAAATCGATCTCGACGCCGAGGAAGTCGCGCACTACTTGGACGAGATCGGCGCGTCCGAAGGACTGCGACGAGATTGGGAGCAGGCCGGCGACGACGCGACGTTCCACGAGACCTACACCAAGCACGCGAAGGCGTTCGTGCGCGTGGGCGACGGCGGAGAAGACCTGACCTGCTTGCGACAGATCGGGTTTCCCATCGAGCTCGTCCCGCAGCGCGACCCAACCTCGTTGTCGGTCGGCGACGATATCGTCGTGAAGGCGGTCCGCGGCGGCGACGACGAGCTGGAGTCGTTCGCGGTCGGGTTCGTGTGCGGCGAGACCGGGGAGACGGAGCTTCGTCGCACCAATGAATCCGGTATGGTGGCGTTCACGATCACCGATTCCGGTTGGTGGATGGTGCGCGCAACCGAGCTGCGCCGCAAGTCCGACGGGACTTTCCAAAGCGATTTCATCACCATGACCTTCTTCGTGGAGGGTGATTAGAAACGAGCCCCGCGCGATGAGCACGCCCCCTAGCGCCGCCGACGTCCGTCTTCTGTTTACGTCGCGCGCGGTGCGGCTGTTCGCCTTCGGATTCCTTTCCGTCATCCTCGCCCTCTACCTCGACGCGAGCGGATTGAGTGCCCGCGCCATCGGCCTGGTGCTGACGTTCGCGCTGGTGGGCGACGCCGCGCTGTCGCTTCTCATCACGACCACGGCGGATCGCGCGGGGCGCAAGCGCATGCTGGCCGCTGGTGCGGTCTTGATGGCAGCGGGCGGGGCCGCGCTGGCGTCGACGTCGAGCGAAGTGTGGCTCATCGTAATCGCCGCCATCGGCGTCTTCAGTCCCAGCGGAAGCGAAGTCGGTCCGTTTCTCTCCATCGAGCAGGCGTCGCTCGCGCAGCTCGTCCCGCCCCAGCGGCGAACGCATCTGATCGCGCGCTATGTGCTGGTCGGATCGTTCGCGACCGCGACCGGCGCGCTCGCGGGCGGAGCGATCGCAGCCATGTTGCAGCGATCCGGAATGTCGGTGCTGCAATCGTATCGCGTTTTGGTGTGGGCGTACGCGGGCTGCGGGCTCGTGCTGCTGGCGCTGTTCGCTCGCCTCTCCCCCGCGATCGAAGCGACCGTGGTGCGCGACGGGATACGCCGCGTGCTGGGGCTCCATCGCTCGCGGAAGGCCGTGACCAAGCTCGCGTCGTTGTTCGCGCTCGACGCCTTCGCGGGCGGCTTCATCGTGCAGAGCTTGCTCGCGTTTTGGTTTCACGAGCGCTTCGACATGGACATCGCGGCGCTGGGCGGGTTGTTCTTCGCCGCGAATTTTCTCGGCGGCATGTCGGCGCTACTGGCCGCGCGCATCGCCGAACGCATCGGGCTCGTCAACACGATGGTGGTGACGCACCTTCCATCGAATGTGCTCTTGTGCTTGATACCCCTCATGCCCAACGCGACGCTGGCGGTGATCGTGCTGCTGGTGCGCGCGTCGATCTCGCAGATGGACGTCCCCACCCGCCAGTCGTACACGATTGCGATCGTCGACCCCGACGAGCGCTCCGCGGCGGCGGGTGTCACCGGGATCGCCCGGTCGGTGGGCGCGTCGTTGTCCCCCGCGTTGAGCGGCGCGTTGATGGCCACCACCTCGCTCGCCAGCCTCCCCTTCTTCCTCGCCGGGGGGCTCAAGATCGTCTACGACCTGCTGGTCTATCGGGGCTTCCGATCCGTCAAGGCGCCGGAAGAGTAAATGTTCCAATTGTTTATCGAGGGGGGCGATCGGCGGCGGAGTGTGCGCGACGGCACGGCCGCGGCAATAAAGTAGTGGACGCCCGGCCCACGCTTCCCCAATATATCCGCCGTCAAACGAAGACCCCCCCGCCAGAGCCCGGTCGCATGCTTCCACACGAAGCGGCGGCGACGCGCGGATGGGTGTTCACGGTTCGGCCGCAAGCGAGCGCGGGGAAACGGGCTTGGTTACAGGCGCAACGCGGCCATGGTCTTGAGCGCGTCCGAGTGCGGCGCGCAACGAAGAGGAGAAACGATGTCGAAGAAGTGGATGGGCCTGTGTTCGATGGCCGTCGTATTCATGCTGGTCGCCGCAGGCGGCTGTTCGAAGAAGGATGAGGCTGCCGAGGGCGAAGTGGTCGAGGAAGTCGACGTGACGACCGAAACGGCCACGCCGTCCGCTGCGGGCACCTACATGGCGCAGTTGCCGGCCGCCGACACGCCGGGCCGCGCGGTCATGCTGACGCTCAACGCCGACAACACGGCGTCGCTGAGCGTCGATTACATGGCGGGCCAGCCCGCGATGGTGGACGCGGGCACGTGGATGGCGAACACGATGGGCGGCGTCGATGTGACGCTGCAGCGCGACGTCTCCGGCACCGTGGTCTCGTCGACCATGAGCTTCGCCGTGATGGGCGACACGCTGAGCCTCAACAATGCCGTCGACGCCGGTTACGGCGACATGGGCTTGAAGCTCGTGAAGTCGCCGGCAGGCGAGAGCCACGAAGGTCACTCGCACTAAGAGCGAGCGAACCGGACCAAAATGGGCCCGTCGGCACCGTCTTACGATACGCGGTGACGGCGGGCCCTTTCTTTTGATATTCGTTCTCCTGAGGAGGGCGTGACATGAGCAATCGAATTGCAACGACACTGGCGGTGGTTGCGTGCGTCGCGGTGCTGGCGACGGGTTGCGCGAAGAAGGAGGAGTCCACCGAAGTGGCGATCACATCGCCGGTCGGCTTTGTCTGGAAGTGGGAAGGGACGCAGACACCCGTCGAACGCATCGTGCCCGATGATCCGACCCAGTACACGCTCGAGTTTCTACCCGACACCACAGTCGTCGCACAGATCGACTGCAATCGCGGCAACGGCAAGTACAAGCTGGACGGACAAGCGATCGCCATCGGTCCGCTCGCGACCACGCGCATGGCGTGCCCGCCGGGTTCGCTCGACGGGAAGTTCTCGCAGCACCTCGAAGCCGCGCGCCACATTTTCTTCGGCGGCGACACGCTGTTCATGGGTCTCTTCGCGGACTCGGGCACGATGAAGTTCTCGCAGATGCCGGAGCCGCAATCGCATTGAACAACCTCTTGGTACTGCTGCTGGCAGGCGGCGATTCGCCGGAGCGCGACGTCTCGCTCGCGAGCTCGCGCGGTATTGCGAAAGCGCTGCGCGAAGCGGGTCACCGCGTGCTGATCGCCGACCCCGCGCAGCCGCGCGTCGCTCCCACCGAGTACGACGAAGCCATCTTCGACGGCGCGTCGATCGGCGTCGAACCGCCCAAGATCGGGACCGACATCGACGAAGCGCGCGCCGCCTTCGTACGCATGCTGGCGTCGCGCGAGGACTGGGACTTCGACGTCGTGTTCAACGGGCTCCACGGCGGCGTGGGCGAGAACGGAACCCTGCAAGCGGTGCTCGACTACCTCGGCATTCCGTACACGGGCAGCGGTGCGGCCGCGAGTGCCCTCGCGATGGACAAACAGCGCGCGAAGATCATCGCGGAGGCGGCCGGCGTTCCGGTGCCGAAGGGATTGCACATCGAGCGGTCATCGCTCGCTTCGGGGACGCTGGAGCAGCAGGTGCGCGAGTCGTTGGGTCTGCCGCTGGTGGTCAAGCCCAACGCGCAAGGGTCGAGCGTGGGATTGTCGCTCGTGCATTCATTCGCGGATCTCGACGCGGCCGCGCGGCGCGCGTTCGAGGTAGACGACTCGATTCTCATCGAGCGCTACATCGAAGGGCGCGAGATCACGCAGGCCATCGTCGAGGGTGCCCCCGACTTTCCGCTGCTCGAGATCAAACCGAAATCGGGACTCTACGATTACCAGCACAAGTATCAAGCCGGCAGCTCCGAGTATTTGGTCCCGGCACCGGTCGACGACTCGATCGCGCGCGACGTGCTCGCGTCTTCCAAGCGCGCGTTCGCGGCCCTGGGACTATCGGTGTACACGCGCCTGGATTTTCGACTCGACCCGCAGGGCCGGCACTACTTGTTGGAAGCGAACACGCTCCCCGGAATGACGGCATTGAGCTTGGTCCCGAAGTCCGCGGCTGCGGTGGGGATTTCGTACACCGAGCTGTGCGATCGCATCGTGCGCGAGTCGCTCGCACGCTTCAACTCCTAGGCGCGACGTCGCTGCCACACGTAAACCGGGATCCCCGCCATCATCAGCAAGAGTCCCAACAGCACCGTCTGCGCTCCCGCGCCGTAGATGGCCCACACCGAATACACGAACGCGATCGTCATGACGATGCGATCGCGCGCGCGGGTGGGCGGCATCGCGACGCCGGCGCGCGGCAAGAGAATCGGCGCGAGCGAGCAGAACACGTAGGGGATCAGCGTCGAGAGGGTCGAGAGCAGAATCGCGAAGTTGAAAATGGACACCAAGCTCTTCGCCCCGGAGTAGTTGAGGGCGAGCATGATGGTCACCAGCACGACGGCGGTCATCATCGCGAAAACGGGAACGCCGCGCGGCGAGAGGGTCGCGAAGAGAGCCGGAAACATGCCGTCGCGTGCCACCGCACTCGGGAATTGCCCTGCCACCAGAATCCAACCGTTGAGTGCCCCGAAGCACGACACAATCGCGCCGAAACCGACCGCGTAGTACGCCCAGTTACCCCACATCAAGCGCGCCGCGTCCGCGTACGGCGCCTGCGACGATGCGAGCACCTCGCGGGGCAGCGCTCCAAACAACACGATGGTGCTCGCGATGTAGACCGTCACGCATACCAGGACGCCGATCACGGTCGCGCGTGGGATGGTTCGTTCCGGCCGGTCGACCGCGTGCGCGGGGATGGTGGCGGATTCGATGCCCAAGAACGCCCACAGCGCAAGTGTGGCCGCAGACGAAATGGCACGAAACGGGTTCACGTCGCTCGCGACCGGCGCGGTCAACCGCGCGGGCTCGACCCACGCCACACCGATCACCGCGACAGCGACCAATGGGAGCAGCTTCACCACCGTAGTGACGATCTGCACCACACTCGCGCGGCGAAGTCCCATCGCGTTGACGAACGCGAGCAGCCACACCGCCGCGAGCGATGCGACACCGCACAAGAGCGTGTTTCCTTCCAGCGCGGGAACGAAGACCTTGAGATAGCTCCCGAAGGCGACCGCGACCGCCGCCACTCCGGTCCAAAGACAGATCCAGTACCCCCACGCGACCCAAAAGCCCGCGAAGTCGCCGTAGGCGGCGCGCGTGTACGCGTACGGTCCGCCCGACTTGGGAATCGCGCGCGCGAGCCGCGCGAACACGAGTGCCAACGCGACCGCGCCGATCGCGGTCAATATCCACGCGATGATGGCGAAGATTCCGTAGGGAGCGAGGGAAGCGGGAAGCAGGAAGACGCCGGAGCCGACGATGTTTCCGACCACCAGCGCGGTGCACGACCAGATACCGAGAGCTTTCGCGGGCGAGTGCGCGGGCTTCGCGGACGAAGGGAGCATCGTGACCCAGTAGACCACACGCGAGCGAGCCTGCTATAGTGCTTTCTCCCTTATGCCGCTTCGCGTTTACGACACCCTCAAGCAGAAGAAATCCGACTTCGTTCCCATCCAACCCGGGAAAGTCGGGATGTACGTGTGCGGCATGACCGTCCAGGACAAGCCGCACATGGGGCACATGCTCGCATTCGTGTCGGGCGACATGATCCGGCGTTACCTCATGTACTTGGGCTTCGACGTGGTCTACGTCCAAAACTTCACCGACATCGACGACAAGATCATCGATCGCGCGAACAAGGAAGGTGTGGACTACCGCGTGGTGGTGGAGCGGAACATCGAGGCGTACCACCGCATCGCGCGCGAAGTGAACATCCTCCCGGCCACGCACTACCCGTACGCGACCCACTACATCGCGGAGATCATCGCAATGGTCGGAGCCCTGATCGCGAAGGGCAACGCCTACGCAGTCGACGGCGACGTCTACTTTCGCGTTCGAACCAAGGCGGATTACGGCAAACTTTCGAAGCGGGACATCGACGATTTGATCTCCGGCGCCCGCGTCGAAATCGGTGAAAAGAAAGAAGATCCGCTGGACTTCGCGCTTTGGAAGGCGTCCAAGCCGGGCGAGCCGGCGTGGGAGAGCCCGTGGGGACAAGGCCGACCGGGCTGGCACATCGAGTGTTCCGCCATGTCGGTCAAGATTCTGGGCGAGACCATCGACTTCCACGGCGGCGGTGAGGACCTCATCTTCCCGCACCACGAAAACGAGCTCGCGCAGAGCGAGTGCGCGACCGGCAAGGAGTTCGTGCGCTCCTGGATGCACAACGGCCTCTTGAACCTCCGCGGCCAGAAGATGTCGAAGTCGACCGGCCACTTCTTCGGCATGGACGACGTCCTCAAGGAGTTTCGGGGCGAAGTGGTCCGCTTCTACCTCCTGTCGACCCACTTCCGCTCCCAGATGGAGTATTCGCGGGAGCGGCTCGAGAACGCCGAGCGCGCCCTCGAGCGGTTGGAGAACGCTTGCCGATCACTCGATGAGCGGCTCGGCCGTCTGGGAAACGGGCCGTCGGTCAGCACCGGGGCCGGTCGCCAGCTGGTCGAGGCGTCACGGGAGGCGCGGGCCAGCTTCCTCGAGGCCATGGACGACGACTTCAACAGCGCCGGCGCGATCGGGCATCTATTCGATTTGATAAAGACTTACAACGTTCTGCTGGACCAGGACGAGGCCTCGGTCAGCCAGTCGCGGGAGGGGTTGGAGGCGGTCCAATCCGCGATATCCGAGCTCGATAGGATCCTCGGCCTGTTCAAGAGCGGGCTCCCGAAAGCGCTCCAAGACATCCCGCCGAGTGTCCAAGCGCTTGTAGTCGAGCGCGATAAGGCGAAGAAGGAGAAGGACTTCCAGCGTGCCGACGAGATTCGTAAACAGCTCCACGATGACGGTTTCCTGATCCTAGACACCCATTCCGGATCGACCGTCAGGCGCCGCTGACGCGTCGCCGTGATCGAGCTAATTTTTTCCCCCGAAAAGTTATCCACACCCGAGGTGCGGGTTGACACCCGAAGCCCGTATGGTATTTTATGCCTTGACATTCCCGGCGGCCGTCGCGTACCGTAGCCCCTCTATATCCGTAATTTTTTTGAGGGTTTTTGTGTTCGAGCTGGCGTAGCTCAACGGTAGAGCACCGCATTTGTAATGCGGTGGTTGGGGGTTCAAGTCCCTTCGCCAGCTCCAGCGATTGCGTGCGCGCGAAACCGGACGAAGTCTCCACAACAACCTTAAGTACGTACTTAACACCAGCGACGAGGAGCAGCGGGACGCTTCGATCGTGCGAACCACGAAGGACCTCTCGCGCCGGCTGGTGATATCAACGTCTTCGCGGGGTTGCGGCCCCAACTGCTGAGCATGTTCGGGGAGGTTCCCGAGCGGCCAAAGGGAACAGACTGTAAATCTGTCGGCGTATGCCTTCGGAGGTTCGAATCCTCCCCTCCCCACCATCAAAGGGTTGAGAGGCGGGAATAGCTCAGTTGGCTAGAGCATCAGCCTTCCAAGCTGAGGGTCGCGGGTTCGAGTCCCGTTTCCCGCTCCATGATTACGAGTCGAGCGTAAACGAAGAGAAGCACAAAGCAATATCAAGCGCTGAACGCTTGGCACAGCGAGAGGTTAGCCCTCGTAGCTCAGGCGGTAGAGCATTTGCATGGTAAGCAAAAGGTCACCGGTTCAAGTCCGGTCGAGGGCTCCAGTACACGGTGATTCGTTAGCAAGTTCCAGGAGGAATTGATCGATGGCCAGGGAGAAGTTCAACAGGACCAAGCCACACGTCAACGTGGGGACGATTGGGCACGTGGACCACGGGAAGACGACCTTGACGGCGGCGATCACGAAGGTGTTGGCGCGCACGGGTAAGGCGAAGTTCGTGGCCTACGATCAGATCGACAAGGCTCCGGAAGAGCGTGCGCGCGGGATCACCATCGCGACCGCACACGTGGAGTACGAGACGGACAAGCGTCACTACGCGCACGTGGACTGTCCGGGCCACGCGGATTATGTGAAGAACATGATCACGGGAGCGGCCCAGATGGACGGGGCGATCCTGGTGGTGAGTGCCGCCGACGGCCCGATGCCTCAGACGCGCGAGCACGTGTTGTTGGCTCGCCAGGTGAACGTGCCGCACATGGTCGTGTTCATGAACAAAGTGGACATGGTGGACGATCCGGAGTTGCTGGACTTGGTGGAGCTGGAAGTTCGGGAGTTGCTCTCGAGCTACGAGTTCCCGGGGGACGACATTCCGATCATTCGCGGGAGTGCGCTCAAGGCGATGCAGGGCGAAGACGCGGCGAGCGGACAGTGCATCCTGGACCTGATGAAGGCGGTGGATGACTACATTCCGACGCCGAAGCGCGAGAAGGACAAGCCGTTCCTGATGCCGGTGGAAGACGTGTTCTCGATCACGGGCCGCGGGACGGTGGCGACGGGACGAATCGAGCGCGGTGTGGTGAAGGTGGGGGACAAGGTGGAGCGGGTGGGGATCAAGGACACGGCGGACACGGTGGTGACCGGAGTCGAAATGTTCCGCAAGCTGCTTGATGTGGCCGAAGCGGGCGACAACGTGGGGTTGCTGCTTCGTGGCCTGGAGAAGGAAGACATCGAGCGGGGCATGGTGCTGGCGGCGCCGAAGAGTATTACGCCGCACACCAAGTTCAAGGGGAAGGCGTACATCCTGACCAAGGAAGAGGGCGGGCGGCACACGCCGTTTTTCAACGGGTACCGGCCGCAGTTCTACTTCCGGACCACGGACGTGACGGGAGTCGCCACCCTACCGAGCGGCACCGAGATGGTGATGCCGGGGGACAACGTGGAGATGGAGATCGAGTTGATCACACCGATCGCGATGGATCTGGAGTTGCGCTTCGCGATTCGCGAGGGCGGCCGGACCGTCGGCGCCGGTGTCGTGACAGAGATCATCAAGTAGGTGAATGATCGTGCGAGACATCGTGACATTGGCGTGCAGCAAGTGCAAACGCCGTAATTACTCGACCACGAAGAACAAGAAGTTGCACCAGGACCGGCTGGCTCACAAGAAGTTCTGCCGCTGGTGCAATTCGCATACGGAACACAAAGAGACGCGATAGGCGACGAGAGGGTTCACGCAGGTCCGTAGCTCAATTGGTAGAGCACCGCTCTCCAAAAGCGGGGGTTGCGGGTTCGATTCCTGCCGGGCCTGCCATCTCATACGAAAAAAATGATCGAACGCATCAAGACATACTTTTCGGAAACGCGTGCCGAGCTCAAAAAAGTCACGTGGCCATCGCGCCAGGATCTCATCGACTCGACCAAGGTGGTCATCGTCGCGACCCTGATCGTGACCGTCTTCGTCGGCATCGTCGACCAAGTGCTGAGCCGGATCATCAAGCTGGTGTTCGGATAAGCCGACCATGATGGGCGAAGAGAAGAATATGCACGAAGAAGCGGCGACGGCGATCGGCGGGGCCGCGGCGTCGGAAGCGCGCGCCTCGGGCGACGCGGCCGACAAGCCCACGCTCCCGATGCGCTGGTACGTGGTGCACACGTACTCCGGCCACGAGAACAAGGTGCGAGAGAACATTCAGAAGATGATCAACGCGTCTTCGATTCGCGAGCACTTCGGCCAGATCGTGGTCCCGACCGAAGAAGTCGCGGAGATGAAGAAGGGGAAGAAGACCATCACGACGCGGAAGTTCTTCCCGAGCTACATCCTGATCGAGATGCACATGTCGGACGAAGCGTTTCACCTCGTCAACGATCTGCCGGGTGTGACCGGCTTCGTCGGCACGTCGTCGGGTCCGCAGCCGCTCACCAAGCCGGAGGTGGAGCGCATTCTCGGTCGCATGGACAAGGAAAAGCAGACCATCATCCCCGAGATTCCGTTCACGCTGGGCGAGCACATTCGCATCAAAGACGGTCCGTTCAGCGACTTCACGGGCGTGATCGACGAGATCAATGCAGAACGCGGAAAGTTGCGCGTCCTGGTCAGCATCTTCGGCCGCGAGACCCCGGTCGAGCTGGACTTTTTGCAAGTCGAGACTATCTAGGAGAAGAAGAGAAACATGGCTGCTCCACAGAAACCCGCCGCCGCGCCGGCTAAAGGCGCACCGGGCAAAGGCGGCAAAGGCAAGAAGGTCGTAACGACCGTCAAGCTCCAGATTCCCGGCGGCAATGCGACCCCGGCGCCGCCGGTCGGCCCCGCGCTCGGCCAGCACGGTGTGAACATCATGGAGTTTTGCAAGCAGTTCAACGCGCGCACCCAGCAAGCCGCGGGTGTGATCACTCCCGTGTTGCTGACGGTCTACTCGGATCGCTCGTTCGATTTCATCACCAAGACGCCGCCGGCGGCGGTGTTGTTGAAGCAAGCGGCCGGGCTCGCGAAGGGTTCGGGCGTACCGAACAAGACCAAGGTCGGCAAGGTGACCATGGCCCAGGTGCGAAAGATCGCGGAGTCGAAGATGGCCGATTTGAACGCCGTCGACATCGAGGCCGCGGCGCGCATGGTGGCCGGCACCGCGCGCAGCATGGGCATCGTGGTGGAGGAGTAAGGGAATGAAAAACAAGCGCTACACACAGGCGATGGCGAAGATCGATGCCAACGCCGTTTACGACCTCGACACCGCGGTCAAGCTGGTCAAGGAGACCGCCAACGCGAAGTTCGACGAAACCATCGAGCTGTCCGCGCAGTTGTCGGTCGACCCGCGCCAGGCGGACCAGCAGGTGCGCGGCACAGTCGTGCTGCCGCACGGCACCGGTCGCACGGTGCGCGTATTGGTGCTCGCGCGCGGCGAGAAGGAGCGCGAGGCGAAGGAAGCGGGCGCGGACTTCATCGGCGCCGACGAGTTCCTGCCCAAGCTGCAGGGGGGTTGGACCGACGTCGACGTCATTATATCGACGCCCGACCTGATGGGCGAAGTGGGCAAGCTGGGCCGGACCCTCGGGCCCCGCGGCTTGATGCCCAACCCGAAGAGCGGCACGGTGACGTTCGACGTCGCCAAGGCGGTCAAGGACGTGAAAGCCGGCAAGGTGGAGTACCGCGTCGACAAGAACGCGAACCTCCACATTCCGATCGGCAAGCGTTCCTTCGACGCCGACAAGCTGCTCGAGAACCTGAAGGTGTTGATCCACGAAATCGTTCGCGCCAAGCCGGCGTCGAGCAAAGGCAAGTACATCAAGAGTCTGTCGATCTCGTCCACGATGGGCCCGTCGGTCAAGCTCGACAGCGCATCGATCGTAAGCGTGTAGCAACGCGCGTTATTGGAGGTATCCATGGCCCGTCCGGAAAAAATCGCCCAAGCCGATGCGGTAGCCGAAACCGTCAACGCGGCGCGTTCCATCGTGCTGTCGGATCTGACGGGGCTCAACGTCGCGAAGGTGACCGAGCTGCGCCGCCGCTGCCGCGAGGCGGGCGTCGAGCTCAAAGTAGTCAAGAACACGCTCGCCAGGCGCGGGATCGAGAAGACCGCCGCCAAGGCGCTGGCGCCCTATTTCGACGGCCCGACCGCGATCGCGATCAGCCGCGACACGGAAAACATGCCGGCCAAGGTGCTGGCGAAGTTTTCGTCGGAGCACGAGCAGCTCCCGAAGCTCAGGGCGGGATTCGTCGACGGCGTCGTCCTCGACGCGAAGGGCGTGCTGGCGTTGTCCAAGCTTCCCACCAAGGGCGAGCTCGTCTCGCAGTTGCTGGGCGGCATCCAGGGACCGGCGCGCAATCTGTTGTCGGTGATGCAAGGACCCGCGCGCAATCTCGCGAGCGTGTTGAAGCAGATTTCAGAGAAGCAATCGTAGCCATAGGAAGAACCAGTCGAAGGAGCAGAGGATCATGTCGGAAGCAGTGAAGTTGAGCAGTTCAAACGCGCAAACCGCGATGGAAGCCATCGAGAAGCTGACCCTCATCGAGATGTCGGAGCTCGTCAAGGCGCTCGAAGACCGTTTCGGCGTCACGGCGGCGGCCCCGATGGCGTTCGCAGCCATGCCGGGTGCCGGCGCGGCGGCTCCGGTGGAAGAGAAGACGGAGTTCGACGTCATTCTCACCGGCGCGGGCGCGGAGAAGATCAAGGTCATCAAGGTCGTCCGCCAGATCACGAGTCTGGGTCTCAAGGAAGCCAAGGACCTCGTCGAAGGGGCGCCCAAGCCGGTCAAGGAAGGCGTCAACAAGGCCGAGGCCGAGGAAATCAAGAAGCAGCTTCTCGAGGCCGGAGCGACTGTCGACATCAAGTAGCTCGAGTGCGGGGATGGATGGGGCGCGCCCCGCGTGCCTGCATCCTCCCAGAATCGCGCCTTCGCGCGAACGATTTGGAGGCGCAGCGGTTTAATTCGCTGCGCCCGCACGCGTCTTTGTGAACCAGGCCGGACGCGCGCGACATCAACAACCAATCGACCCCGTCATTTCGAGGACACGATGATCAAGAAGCTCGACAAGGCAATCAACGATTACCCCCGCGACGAACACGGACGCATCCAGTTTTCGAAGATTCCGGACGTCATGGAGATCCCGAATCTGCTCGCGATCCAGCTGGAGAGCTACGCCGAATTCCTGCAGCGCGAAGTCCCCATCGACAAGCGCAAGGACCAGGGCTTGGAGTCTGTGTTCAACTCGGTCTTCCCGATCGAGTCGCCCAAGGGGAAGTACAAGCTCGAGTACCACGGCTACATCATCAGCGAGCCCAAGTACAGCGAGGAAGAGTGCAAGGAGCGCGACCTCACCTTTGCGGCCCCGCTCAAGGCGCGCCTGCGCCTCGTTATCAATGAAGAGGACGAGGAGAGCGGCGAGAAGCGCCTCAAGGACATCATCCAGAGCGAGGTGTTCCTGGGCGAGATTCCCATTCTCACCAAGAAGGGCACCTTCATCATCAACGGCGCCGAGCGCGTGATCGTAAGCCAGCTCCACCGTTCGCCGGGTGTGTTCTTCGGCGACGAGATCCACCCCAACGGCAAGCGCCTGTTCAACGCGCGCATCATTCCGTATCGCGGCTCGTGGGTCGAGTTCACGGTCGACATCAACGACGTCATGTTCGTCAACATCGACCGCCGTCGCAAGCTGCCGGTCTCGGTGCTCCTGAAGGCGATGGGCTTCGATAACGCGCAGTCGATCTTGCGCCTCTTCCACCAGGAAGAGATCGTGAAGCTCGGCCAGCGCACCACCAAGAAGGACAAGGACGACGAGATCGTCGGACGCGTCGCGATTCAGGACGTCACCGACAAGGCGTCCGGCGAAGTGATCGTCGAAGCCGGCCACCTGATCGACCAGAAGATGGTCGAGAAGCTGCGCGACGCGAAGGTCACCGCGGTGCACTGCATCAAGTACGCGGAGAACGAGAGTGCCGAAGACGACGTCATCTTGAAGACGCTCAAGAAGGACACTTCGCCCGACCAGGAAGCGGCCTTGAAGAAGATCTACAACCTGATTCGCCCGGGTGATCCCCCGAACTTGGAGACGGCGCGCGCATTGCTGCAGCGCATGTTCTTCACCCCCAAGCGCTACGACTTAGCACCGGTCGGTCGCTACAAGATCAACCGTCGCTTGAAGCTGAGCGTCCCGCAGGAGACGACCACGCTGGACCCGGCCGACTTCATCGCCGTCATCGCGTGTCTGCTCGACATGAAGGCGGCTGATGCGGAGCCCGACGACATCGATCACCTGGGTAACCGGCGCATCCGCTCGGTCGGCGAGCTGCTCGCCAATCAGTTCTCGATCGGGCTCGCTCGCATGGCCCGCATCGTCAAGGAGCGCATGACGCTCCAGCAGGACAGCGACCAGATCACGCCCTACGACTTGATCAATGCGCGCACGGTGTCGGCGGTCATCCAGTCGTTCTTCGGCTCGAGCCAGCTCTCGCAGTTCATGGACCAGACCAACCCGCTCGCGGAGCTGACGCACAAGCGTCGCCTTTCCGCGCTCGGTCCCGGGGGTCTTACCAGAGAGCGCGCCGGCTTCGAAGTCCGCGACGTGCATTTCACGCACTACGGTCGCATGTGTCCGATCGAAACGCCGGAAGGCCCCAACATCGGTCTCATCAGCAGTCTCGCGACCTACGCGCGCATCAATCCGTACGGCTTCTTGGAGACGCCGTATCGAAAGGTCGAGAGCGGCCGCGTCACCGATGACGTCGCATTCTTGAGCGCGGACGAGGAAGCCGATTGCATCATCGCGCAGGCCAACGCGCAGGTGGACGAGAAGGGCCACTTCCTGGCCGAGAACATTCTCGCGCGCTCGCGAAGCGACTTCCCGGTGGTGACGCCGAAGCAGCTCCAGTACATGGACGTGTCGCCGAAGCAGCTCGTGAGTGCGGCCGCGTCGCTGATCCCGTTCCTCGAGCACGACGACGCCAACCGCGCGTTGATGGGCTGCAACATGCAGCGCCAGGCGGTCCCGCTGCTGCGTGCGCAGTCGCCGCTGGTCGGCACCGGCATGGAAGGAAAGATCGCGAAGGACTCGGGCGTGCTCGTGGTTGCTCGTCGCGGTGGAACCGTGATCAGCGTCGCGGGTGAGCACATCGTCGTCGATCCGGGTGGAAAGAAGGAGACGCTCGACGACTACTCGGACTACGAGGGCATGGACAGCTACACGCTGCTCAAGTTCAAGCGCTCGAACCAGGACACGTGCGTCAATCAGAAGCCGTTGGTCAAGGTGGGAGAAAAGGTGAAGGCGGGCCAGGTGCTCGCCGACGGTCCTGCCACCGAAGACGGCGAGCTCGCGCTCGGGATGAACGTGGTGGTCGCGTTCATGCCGTGGCTGGGCTACAACTACGAAGACGCCATCGTGGTGAGCGAGCGCTTCCTCAAAGACGACTACTTCACGAGCCTCCACATCGAGGAGTTCGAGTGCCAAGTCCGCGACACCAAGGCGGGCATGGAAGAGATCACGCGCGAAATCCCCAACGTCGGCGAGGAGTCGCTAAAGAACCTCGACGAGGACGGCATCGTGCGCATCGGCGCGCGCGTCAAGGCCGGCGACATCCTGGTCGGCAAGGTGACTCCCAAGGGCGAGACCGAGCTCTCTCCCGAAGAACGCCTGCTGCGCGCCATCTTCGGCGAAAAAGCGGGCGACGTGCGCGACGCTTCGTTGAAAGCGCCGCCGGGCATGGATGGGATCACGGTCGGCATCGAGGTCTTCTCGCGCAAGGAGCGCGACGACAAGTCGCGCAGCCAAGACAAGGTTCGCCTGGCGAAGCTCAAGAAGACGCGCGACGGCGACGTCGAGCGCATCAAGCAGGTGCGCCGTCAGAAGCTCGAGCGCCTCATGATCGGCGAAACCAGCGAGAAGCTCGTGCACGCGGAGACGGGCGAGGTGATCGCCAAGGCGGGTCGCAAGATCACCGACAAGTTCTTCGAGGAGCTCGATCTCGACAATCTGCAGTGGGGCCTGGCCATCGTGAAGGACCCCAAGGTCGATCGTCAGGTGCAGATCGTCCTCGACACCGCGGCCAAGGCCATCGAACGCATCGATGTGCAGTACGAGAAGGAAGTCGAGCGCGTGACGCGCGGCGACGAGCTTCCGCCCGGTGTGTCGCGCCTGGTCAAGGTGTACGTGTTCCGCAAGCGCAAGCTGCAAGTCGGCGACAAGATGGCGGGACGGCACGGCAACAAGGGTGTTGTCGCGCGCATCGTGCCGATCGAGGACATGCCGCACCTGCCCGACGGCCGCCCGGTCGACGTGGTGCTCAATCCGCTGGGCGTGCCGAGCCGAATGAACGTGGGCCAGATTCTCGAAACCCACTTGGGTTGGGCCGCGGCCGCCGGCGGTTATCGCGTCACGTGCCCGGTGTTCGACGGCGCGTCGGTGGAAGAGATCAAGCGCGCGCTCGACGAGCAAGGCATGCCGAAGACCGGCAAGTCGGTGCTCTTCGACGGGCGCAGCGGAGAGCCGTTCGAGCAAGAAGTGACGGTGGGCTACATCTACATCATGAAGCTCTCGCACTTGGTGGACGACAAGATCCACGCGCGCTCGATCGGCCCGTACTCGCTCGTGTCCCAGCAGCCGCTCGGCGGCAAGGCGCAGTTCGGCGGCCAGCGCTTCGGAGAAATGGAAGTGTGGGCGCTCGAAGCGTACGGGGCCGCCTTCTGCTTGCAGGAGCTACTCACGGTGAAGTCGGACGACATTCAGGGACGCGCCAAGATCTACGAGGCGATCGTCAAGGGCGAGAATCCGCCCGAGCCGGGAATTCCGGAGTCGTTCAACGTGCTGATCAAAGAGCTCCAGAGCCTGGGCCTGGACATCGAACTCGAGAGAAACTAACCCAGCTGGCGCAGTAAGCGCCGTTGGAGAAGGAGAATTCAGGTGTTCATCAACCTGGAGAAGGAACGCAAGAAGCCGACCGACTTTAAGTCGATCCGCATCATGCTGGCTTCGCCCGAGCGCATCCGCGAATGGAGCTACGGCGAGGTCACCAAGCCGGAGACCATCAACTACCGGTCGTTCAAGCCGGAAAAGGACGGCTTGTTCTGCGAGCGCATCTTCGGTCCCGTGAAGGACTGGGAGTGCAGCTGCGGCAAGTACAAGCGCATCCGCTACCGCGGCGTCATCTGCGACCGCTGCGGTGTCGAAGTCACGCGCGCCAACGTGCGCCGTGAGCGTTTGGGTCACATCGAGCTCGCGGTGCCGGTGTCGCACATCTGGTTCTTCAAGGGCCTGCCGAGCCGCATCGGGCACCTGCTCGACATGACGATTCGCGACTTGGAGCGCGTGCTCTACTACGAGTCGTTCATCGTCATCGATCCGGGCAACGCGCCGGTGCAGGAGAAGCAGCTCGTCTCCGAGGACAAGTACCTCGAGCTGCAAGAGCAGAACTTCAACTTTGTGGCCAAGATGGGCGCCGACGCCATCAAGGAGCTCTTGAAGCGCATCGAGCTCCCCGAGCTCTCGAAGTGGCTGCGCATGAAGATCGCCACCGAGACGTCTACGCAGCGCAAGAAAGACCAGCTCAAGCGCCTGAAAGTGGTCGAGGCGTTCCGCAATTCGTTGAACCAGCCCTCGTGGATGATCATGGACGTGATCCCGGTGCTTCCGCCCGAGCTGCGCCCGCTGGTGCCGCTCGAAGGCGGTCGCTTCGCGACCTCCGACTTGAACGACCTCTATCGCCGCGTCATCAATCGCAACAACCGGTTGAAGAAGCTGATCGAGATCAAGGCGCCGGAAGTCATTCTGCGCAACGAAAAGCGCATGCTGCAGGAAGCCGTGGATGCGCTGTTCGACAACGGACGTCGCTCTCGCGCGGTCCGCGGCCAGGGCAACCGTCCCCTCAAGAGCCTCTCTGACATGCTCAAGGGCAAGCAGGGTCGCTTCCGCCAGAACTTGCTCGGCAAGCGCGTCGACTACTCGGGTCGTTCCGTGATCGTCGTGGGTCCGGAATTGAAGATCTACGAGTGCGGGCTGCCCAAGAGTATGGCGCTCGAGCTGTTCAAGCCCTTCATCATTCGCAAGCTGGAGGAGAAGAATTACGTCCAGACCGTCAAGAGTGCCAAGAAGCTCGTCGAGCAGGAGTCTCCCGAGGTCTGGGACATCCTCGAAGAGATCATCCAAGAGCACCCGGTGCTCTTGAACCGCGCGCCCACGCTGCACCGCCTCGGCATCCAGGCGTTCCAGCCCGTGTTGGTAGAGGGCAAGGCCATTCGACTCCACCCGCTCGTGTGCGCCGCCTTCAACGCGGACTTCGACGGCGACCAAATGGCCGTCCACGTCCCGTTGTCGTACGAAGCACAGCTCGAGGCTCGCACGCTGATGCTGTCCGCGCACAACATTCTCTCGCCCGCGAACGGCAAGCCGCTCGCGGTGGCGTCGCAGGACATGGTGATCGGCGCCTACTTCCTCACCATGGCCAAGAGTGGTGCCCGCGGCGAGGGCAAGGCGTTCTTCGACATGGACGAAGTGGTGCACGCGCACGCGGAAAACCGCGTCGATCTGCACGCGCGCATTCGTCTCCGTTGGGAAGGCAAGCTCATGGAGACGACGGTCGGACGCGTGCTGTTCAACCGTATCATCCCCGAAGAGCTGCGCTACAAGAACGACGTGCTCGACAAGAAGGGCCTGGCCGCGTTGATCGCGGAAGCGTTCGATCGCCTCGGTCTCGAGAAGACGATCGGCTTCCTCGACGACTTGAAGGACGCGGGCTTCGGCTTCGCGACCAAGAGCGGCCTCACCGTCGGCATGGACGACCTCGTGGTTCCGCCGGGTAAGCCGGCCGTGATCGCGCGCGCCACCAAGGACGTGTTGCACATCGTCAAGCAGTACGAAGAGGGCGACATCACCGACGGCGAGCGTTACAACAAGGTCATCGACACCTGGACGCGCGCCACCAACGAAGTGGGCGAGCTGATGATGGAAGCGCTGCGCAAGGACCGCGACGGCTTCAATCCCATCTTCATGATGTCGGACTCGGGGTCGCGCGGTAGCAAGGACCAGGTACGCCAGCTGGCCGGTATGCGCGGCTTGATGGCGAAGCCTCAGAAGAAGATCACCGGTCAGATCGGCGAAATCATCGAGATGCCGATCGTCGCGAACTTCTTGGAAGGTCTCTCCGTGCTGCAGTACTTCATCTCGACGCACGGCGCGCGCAAGGGTCTGGCCGACACGGCGCTAAAGACCGCGGACGCCGGATATCTCACGCGCCGCCTGGTGGACGTGGCCCAGGACGTCATCGTCACCGTGCCCGATTGCGGCACCATCATGGGCATCGACATTTCAGCGTTGAAAGAAGGCGAAGAGATCATCGAATCGTTGTCCGACCGCATTCGCGGTCGCGTCACCGTCGACGACGTCCTCGATCCCATCACGGGCGACATCATTGTCGAAGCCAACGAGATGCTGACCTGGGATTTCTCCGCGTTGATCGAAGACCGCGGCGTCGAGCACGTCAAGATTCGAAGCGTGCTCACGTGCGAAGCCAAGCGCGGCGTGTGCGCGCTGTGCTACGGCACCAACCTGGCCACCGGCCGCTTGGTGGAGAAGGGCGAGGCGGTGGGCGTCATCGCGGCCCAGTCGATCGGCGAGCCGGGCACGCAGCTCACGCTCCGAACCTTCCACATCGGCGGTGTGGCGGGACGTATCGCGGAGCAGACGCGCAAGACGGTCAAGTATCCCGGCAAGGCGACCTTCAAGGGCCTGCGCTTCGTGCGCGGGCGCAGCGGCAAGGACATCGTCATCTCGCGCAAGAGCGAGTTCCTCCTCCTCGACGAAGGCGATCGCGTTCGTTCGCGCTTCGGCGTACCGTACGGCGCCGAGTTGCAAGTGCACGAGGGCGACATGGTCGAGCCGGGTGCCGTCATCTACACGTGGGATCCGTACTCCGACGTCATCTTGTCGGACAAGGCGGGTTTCATCCGCTTCAGCGATTTGAACCTCGACGTGACGATCCGCGAGAAGATCGACGAAAAGACCGGCAAGATGCAGATGGTGGTCATCGAGGACCGCGACAAGAAACAGCACCCGCACATCCACGTGTTGGACGCGAAGGGCGAGGTGGTCGGTCACTTCATCATCCCGACCGGCGCGCAGCTGTTGGTGAAAGACGGCCAGGAAGTTATGGCCGGCGACACGATGTGCAAGATCGCGCGCGAAACGACCAAGACCAGCGACATCACCGGCGGTCTCCCGCGCGTGGCGGAACTGTTCGAAGTGCGTAAGCCCAAGGAGTCCGCGGTGATCTCCGAAATCGACGGCTCGGTTGAGTTCGGCCCGATCACGCGCGGCATGCGCAAGATCATCATCAAGAACGAGAACCTCGACGAGCGCACGTACATCATCCCGCAGGGCAAGCACCTGCGCGTGTACGAAGGCGACCGGGTCGAGGCGGGCGACAACCTGACCGAGGGACCGGTGAACCCGTTCGACATTCTCGCCATCAAGGGTGTCAACGCCGCACAGGAGTATTTGGTGAACGGCATCCAGGAGGTCTACCGACTCCAGGGTGTGGGCATCAACGACAAGCACATCGAAGTGATCGTGCGCCAGATGCTCCAGAAGGTTCAGGTGGAGGATCCGGGCGACACCACGTTCCTCGAGGGCGACCTCATGGACAAGACGGTGTTCCGCGATGAGAACGAACGCGTGATGACGGCGGGCGGCAAGCCGTCGACGTTCAAGCCGATGCTGCTCGGGATCACCAAGGCGTCGCTCTCGACCGAGAGCTTCTTCTCGGCGGCGAGCTTCCAGGAGACGACGCGCGTCTTGACCGACGCCGCGGTGCGCGGAAAGCGCGATCGCCTGCTGGGCTTGACGGAAAACGTCATCATCGGGCACCTGATCCCGGCGGGCACCGGCATCAAGGACTACGACCACATCGAGCTGGCACCGGCGGACGACGACGACGAGTTCGTCGGGGTGGTGGAGCCCGAGGCGACGTTGGACGATGGCGACGAGCTCCACGAGGAGCCGATGTCGGCGAGCGGGAAGGAAAGCGCGGAGAAATAGGCGGTTACGGCCAGAAGGAGCTTGACAGCTTTTGCACGAGCCGGTAGAGTTCCGAGTTCGCGGCTCCCTCACTTCCTGAACCCGGAAGTCTGGTAACCACCGATAATACAATCAGTTGCGCTCCCGGCATCGGCGCGGCGGACAAGTTATCCACACCCGCTCGGATGCATGGGGCGCTTTACGTCGAAGGCGGAGGTTCTGTGCCGACAATTAATCAGCTGATTCGGCGCGGTCGGACCGAAAAGCCGACCCGTTCGAAGACCCCGGCCATGGCCGCGTGTCCGCAGAAGCGCGGTGTTTGCACGCGCGTGTACACGCAGACGCCCAAAAAGCCGAACTCGGCGCTGCGCAAGGTGGCGCGCGTTCGCTTGACCAACGGCATCGAGGTCACGGCGTACATCCCGGGTGAAGGGCACAACCTCCAAGAGCACTCGATCGTCTTGATTCGCGGCGGTCGTGTGAAGGATCTCCCTGGCGTGCGCTACCACATCATTCGTGGTGTGCTCGACACGTCGGGAGTCGAAGGGCGACGCAACAGCCGCTCGAAGTACGGCGCCAAGCGCCCCAAGGCCGCGGCGAAGTAGCGCTTCAGGCAAAGGATACGAGAGCATGTCGAGAAGGAATCGATCGAGGACGAAGGAATACGCGGGCGACGCCAAGTACAACGACGTGATGGTCGGCCGCTTCGTCAACTACATCATGCGCAAGGGCAAGAAGTCGATCGCGGAAGCGATCGTCTACGATTGCTTCGACATGATCGAGCAGAAAACCGGGCAGCGCGGCATCGAGGTCTTCAAGAAGGCCATCGACAACGTGCGGCCGTCGTTGGAAGTCTCGTCGCGTCGCGTCGGCGGTGCCACCTACCAGGTGCCCACCGAAGTGCGTTCGACGCGTCGAGTGGCTCTCGCAATGCGATGGATCTCGAGTTATTCGCGCATGCGTTCGGAGAAGACAATGTCCGAGCGGTTGGCCAACGAGCTCATGCAGGCGTCGCGTTCCGAGGGCCCGTCCGTCAAGAAGAAGGAAGACACCCACAAGATGGCGGAGGCCAACAAGGCTTTCGCTCACTTCCGCTGGTAATCCTACGGACGGTTTGGAAGCGGGCGTTTCACCCGCGCGAACCTTTTACCCCGGTGACCGGTTGTTCACGAGTTACCGGGCCTCAACATAGTCGAAGCTCGGGCCTCTCTCTTTTATAGAGCAGCTCAAGTGAATTCCCAGGGCACTCCGCCATAGCGCGGGGCGCCGCTCGCGCGCCGTCGTCGGTGCGTCGAGAAGTCGGTAGATAGAAATGGCCAGGAAGATACCTCTAGATCGCGTACGCAACATCGGCATCATGGCCCACATCGATGCCGGTAAGACCACCATGACGGAGCGCATCCTCTTTTATACGGGGAAGACGCACCGCTTGGGCGAGGTCCATGAAGGCACGACCATCATGGACTGGATGGTCCAGGAGCGCGAGCGCGGCATCACGATCACGTCTGCCGCGACCACGGCATCGTGGAAGAACAGCAAGGGCGAAGAAGTCCGCATCAATATCATCGACACGCCGGGGCACGTCGACTTCACCGCCGAGGTCGAGCGCAGCTTGCGCGTCCTCGACGGCGCCATCGCGGTGTTCTGCGCGGTGGGCGGGGTGGAGCCGCAGTCGGAGACGGTGTGGCGCCAAGCCGACAAATACGGGGTTCCGCGCATCGCGTTCGTCAACAAGATGGACCGCGCGGGCGCTGATTTCTTGAACGTCGTGCAGATGATGCACGACCGTCTGGGCACCAACGCGGTTCCCATCCAGCTTCCCATCGGGACCGGCGAGCTCTTCAACGGCATCGTCGACCTGATCCGCATGAAGGCATTCTTCTACCACGACGACACCAAGGGAATGACGTACGACGAGCACGACATTCCGAGCGACCTTCTCCCCTTGGCGAAGGAACACCGCGCCAAGCTGGTGGAGAACCTCTCCGACTTCGACGACGAGTTGATGTCGCAGTTTCTCGACACCGGCGAGGGTGCGCAGGAGACGCTGCGCCGCGCGATGAAGAAGGCCATGCTCGAGGGCAAGTTCGTGCCCGTCATGTGCGGCTCGGCGTTCAAGAACAAGGGCGTGCAGCGAGTGCTCGACGCCGTCGTGCATTTGCTGCCCTCGCCCGCCGATATCCCGCCCGTCTCCGGACACGACCTCTACAGCACCGAAATCCTGACCCGCAAAGCCGACGAGAAAGATCCCTTCTCCGCGCTCGTGTTCAAGATCATGACCGACCCGCACGTCGGCAAGCTCACGTACATCCGCGTTTACAGCGGTGTGCTCGAGCAAGGTGCCACGGTACTCAACTCCACCACGAGCAAGAAGGATCGCATCGGGCGTTTGATGCAGATGCACGCCGACAAACGCGAGGAAATCGAAGCCGTGTACGCGGGCGACATTTGCGCGGTCATCGGCTTGCGAGACGCGCGCACCGGCGACACCCTGTGCGACATGAAGAAGCCGATCGTGCTCGAGCGGATGCACTTCCCCGAGCCGGTGCTCTCGGTGGCGATCGAGCCCAAGACCACCGCCGACCAAGAGAAGCTGTCGGAAGCGCTGGTCAAGTTGTCCGACGAAGACCCGACCTTCCAGGTTCGGACCGACGAAGAGACCGGGCAGACACTCATCGCCGGCATGGGCGAGCTGCACCTCGAGATTCTGGTCGACCGCATGATGCGCGAGTTCAGAGTGGCCGCCAACGTCGGCCGCCCGCAGGTCGCGTACAAGGAAGCGTTCGGCAAGGCGGTGGACGCCGAAGGCAAGTTCATCAAGCAGTCGGGCGGTCGCGGCCAGTACGGTCACGTCTGGATTCACGCCGAACCCATCGTGGGCGGCGAAGAGAACTTCATCTTCGAGAACAAGACGGTCGGCGGAACGGTTCCGCGCGAATATGTGCCGGCGGTGGAGAAGGGCCTCAAAGGCGCGCTCACCAGCGGCGTGCTGGCGGGCTACCCGGTGGTGGGTGTCAAGATTCAACTCACCGACGGTTCGTACCACGAGGTCGACTCGAGCGAAATCGCGTTCATGATGGCGGCCTCGATCGCATTCAAGGAAGCGATGCGCCGTTCGAACCCGGTGTTGATGGAACCCATCATGGACGTCGAAGTGGTGGTTCCGAAGGATTACATGGGCGACGTGATCGCGGACCTGAGCTCGCGTCGCGGGAAGATCGGCGGCATGACGCAGCGCGCCGAAGCGCAAGTGATCACGGCGCGCGTGCCGCTGGCGGAGATGTTCGGTTACGCGACCACGCTCCGCTCGCTGACGCAGGGGCGCGCGGTCTACACCATGCAGTTTGCGTGCTACGAGCCGGCGCCGAAGAGCGTCGCCGAAGAAGTCATCAACAAGTTTCAGGGCAAAGTCGCCAGCTAGTGTCGCCTTCTTAAGGAGGATCGAGCATGGCCAGGGAGAAGTTCAACAGGACCAAGCCACACGTCAACGTGGGGACGATTGGGCACGTGGACCACGGGAAGACGACCTTGACGGCGGCGATCACGAAGGTGTTGGCGCGCACGGGTAAG
>Ga0208454_1000051_pt1 | contig 87881 bp, 109 predicted proteins | sample EasRivMeERMZT100_FD_187530 | JGI IMG/M metagenome (GOLD analysis project Ga0208454, IMG submission 187530) | Soil microbial communities from meander-bound floodplain in the East River, Colorado, USA - East River MetaG ERMZT100 (SPAdes) (version 2) | ecosystem: Environmental > Terrestrial > Soil...
TAAGCGAGACCGAGAATCGCCCGGTGGAGGTGCCCGCATTGCACGGACTCCATCTGACTCGTCGTGAGTCAACGCCACGGCTTTCCGTGGAGCCATCGGACTAACCTTGAAAGGTTAGGTGCCCGAAATGTCTGCTACCTATCCGGCATCGGTAGCAGACTTCTTTGGTCATAGCGTAGCGAGCGTTGAATCATGCGAATACTCTCGTTCTCCTCAAAATAGCCGGAGTCTTTTGAAGGTACAGATTGCTCTATCGCATGGGTCGAGCAACCGAGATGCCCTAGACGCGCCGCAATAACGACGCTTAAACGCTCTGTGGGATTCAATTCTTTGCAACACATTACTCAATCGTCTTTTTCACCCTTGCCCGCCGGCGCGTCGCCGCGATAGTAGCGGTCAACGATCTCGTAGGGCACTCCACTTAGGCGCACGGCATCGCTTCTGCTAATACCGTTCTTTTTCATTCTGCCGATTGCTATCGTCATCGCGCCTGACTCCCAAACTTCCTTTTTAACGTCTATTGAGTGCTGGCGCTTCATAAGAGTTTTTTTGTCGATCATTACTTCAGACATTGCGTTTCTCCTATATTTCTATCGTACCCGGATAACCCTTTTTCATCAACTGGTTGACATACTCGGTAACATCGGGGTCGCCCTGGTGGTAAGCCTTGTACTTAGGGTTCTCTTTGTTACGGATGATGTCCTTTGCCTCCAACACCGCCGCATTGCCGTCGTGCGACGTTGCCCCGTTAGCCGTACCACCGAAATCAGTTTGAGTCATTTTCGCCACCAGTCCTATTAGTTTTACCATTGCCGGATGGTCGCCCAAAGCCAATGCCTTATTCTCCGAGGCTTGCCCGTATGGCGCCACACCGTCGTTGAGTAAGTCTTTCAATTCGGGAATATCGCGTGAGAGTAAGTCCACGTTCTGCTTGTACTCGGCAATGCGTTGGGTCGACTCGCCCTTGAATATATCCGCCATCAAGGCGTCGACGTGCTCGCCCTGGATGAAGTCCACTTCGGCGCCCTTGGCGGGTAGGAGAGCTGGTAGAATATCCTTGGCGAAGGTTTCGACTAGCCCCGCCGCTTGCGTCTTGGATAGTCCTAGCTTGTGCGCCTGCTCGCGGAAGATGCCAAGGGTCTTGTCGGACTTGATGACTTCATCGGCCATGCCGTCGAACTTAAACTCGTAGTCGTCGGCTTTTGCCGGCGGCATACGGTCGGCGAAGACATGCTGGAGTTTCGGCAAGTGCTGAGTTTTCCAGGCTTCGAGTTCCTTGGGATCGTTGCCGGGTATCGCTACCGAACGGCCCTGGTAGGACTCCATTTCACTGAAGCCCTTCACCAGCGAGCCGACATCGTTGTACTTTTGGACTGCCGAACTGCCGCGTAGTTCCTCGGGTAGACTCTGCACTATATCATCTGGCAGTGGCATTACATCTCCTCATTCAATTTGACTAAGACAGCCGTCCTACTCATGGCAATAGTCAGAATGGTGCGCGATAGCCGGCGCATTCCTTCAGCCATGCCGCGCTCAAATTCCGAAGCGCCCTCCACGTCCTCTGAAATAATAGTGCTGAAATAATCCCACAACACACCGCCCTGGAATACCGCCGCCCGTATTGCCTCGTCGATTTGCTCAGGGGTGCGCTCGACATAAGTGAGCCTGATTTTACGCTGCCGCTTCTTCAAGCTGCTTATCCCACTGGTTGATAAATTCCACTACATCCTTGAGCGTCGGTTCATGGTCATAACACTGACTCATGCCACGGTTGTCTATCTTCAAAAAGAGTTGATACGGCATTAACTGAGGCGTCCTGCCGGGCAGTATCGAGTAGTCGCAAAATACCTTCATGCCGCTGCCTGTCCTCCGCTGGCGCCTTCGCGTGTGACTTTGAGGAACGGCGCCACATCTCCCGCCGCCTTAGCCGCACCCATGCCGAGCATCGCCATCTTCTCGGCGTTCTGCTGCGCGAGTAGCTTGGTGACTTTCTGGTTGAACTCGTACTCGCTTATCAGCATGTCCTGGGTGCCGCGAATCTCGAATAGCTTGCGTGATACTTTCTTAAAGTCGACAAGCTGTAGCACCTGCGGGTCAAACTGCTGGATGCCGGCAAGGTCGGCGACGGACTGCTGCAAATCAGTAATTTCCTGATTGCGAGCTGCACGCGCAAGAGGCGATTCATAACTGACCGCCAGTGCCCCGTCTGCCGAGCCTTGCCTCAACACATCGGGGGGTTCGCGCAACATCCCCGCATGCGCCATGTTGTCTAGGGTGACGTTGATGACTACGCTTTGATAGTCCTGTTCAAGGCGGGAATATACCGGACCTTGGATTTGCTGGAGTAGGTTAAGTCTTGCGTTGGTTTCAAAGGCTGTGAGTTCGGGTTTCTCGCGGCTGAGTAGATTGAGAATTTCTGAGACATGATAGATTCGTAAGATTTGCTCAACTTTGCGCTTTCGCATAAGGTCATCGGCTTGCCAGTTAGGCTGGTCGAATAGCTGCCGAACGGAGTTGTTAGGGTCAGTGACCACGGTATCTCCGCCGGCTCGCTTATTAAGAATTCCGTTAATGATACTATTTCGTTTGCTAAGCGTTGGGGGATCGAGTTGTCTATCCCACATGAGCATTTCTTTTTTGTCGGCTTCATTCATCGTCCTCGCGTCGGGTAACGCCATTTCGCTAGGTCCACGTCCGTAAGGCTCACCGGCTATCAAGTCGTAACGTGCTACCGCCACGGGAAACAGTCGGTAGCCCGACTCGCGCACCAGCCGGAGTTTTTCCTTCTCCACCCAACACGACGCCCATGGTAGTTGGTTGGACTTCTTGAGTTTAGTGCCGGAGTATTCGAGGTTTTCCCTTGGACTGATGGAGTGTAGAAACGTCACGTCACGGTAGGGGGTCTTGTCGAGTTGACGGTTAAGGTCGTCGGACAAGCCGTAGTTTACCCCGCCGTCTTCCTCGAACATCTTGTGCGCATTGACCAGCTTGATGGTCACTTCCCGGATAAAGGTATCTATCTTTCCGTCCGGTCCCTCACACATGACGTAACTGCCAAATGGGATGGCCGTGTAACGAAGCTGGTTAAGACCGCTTCTAGTCTGCGGTACCATCTCGCAGAGTAAGGGGCCGTTGCCCATGTTGATCCATGAGTTTATCGCCTGTCCATTTCCTTGGTAGAAGTTGCTGCGCCGGAAGGCGAGCAGCATTGCGGTCGTCCAGTCCTTGAGACAATTAGCGGCATCTGAGTCCTCGTTTATTTCCGGGTCTGAATGCCCGAGTCCAAACCAGCGGGTAGCCGAGTTGCACACGGCGCCCTGGATAAACTGGCTGAGAATGAAAGAGCCGTAGGTCGCTGTCGAGTCAAATATCTTTCGGGTGCGTCTCTCGCCTGGCGCCCTGGTGCGCTCCACGTCTTTGTAGAACGGCGCTATGTAGTCGATGATGTCTTGGACAATGTTGTCAAGATTGACGCGCTCCGCCTTGAGCGTTTCGTAATTCTTGGCGATGGCTTGGGGTAAATTCATCCGACGTTGCCCAAGTTACTTCCGCCTATCACCGTGGAGGAGCGCCCCTGCGCCAGCATGGCCCGGCGCCGGGCGTCATTCTCTGCGGCTTGTATCTGAGTGCTGGAAGTGGACGGCGGGGGTTTTGCTTTGGGTATCTTCGGCTTATCGGCGCCGACGAACATATCTTTCAGCATCATGGGCGGGGTACTCCTAAGAACCATTACTCGCTTTTAGGCTTGGTTGTCAAGCGTCGGGCACAAGTGCCCTATAATACTTGTTGACTTTCTTTATGATGGAGAATAGAAAACACTAATGTTCGACGCGGAATTTATAAAGCGAACCCACGAACCGATCATCAAGGAATTAGAAATCGAGATCAATCGGGCGAGGTATAAAATACGATACACGCTAGGATACACAAGCGAACATGACAAAGTAGATGATCTCGTGAGAAAGAACTTAAAAATTTGTTTAGTACGAGATAGGTGGAATGACATTCTTGAACAGTATTACGGTCACGCGATAAACTGGCCCATTCAAAAAGAATGGCTAGCTACATTTAACTACGACAACACACGCTTTTCCGGCATTGATCGTAAATCTCTTAAAGTCCACTTTAACACTTACAGATACCTGCAATCTATTATTCCTTGCGTGTATTCCTATCAGATGGATCAACGCGGATTATTTTACTGGCGTGATATTTTGCGAGTTATTCCCAAAAGACCGCGTTGCAGAATATGTGGTGCGCCGCCAACGAGGTGGGATAGAACCGCTCATGGCAAACGTAAAGGCGATGATAATGACAGATATAACTGCCTCGGCGGAGAATCATACGTTTACGCCGAACGGTTACGGAAATGGAGGGAAGAATATCGAATAAAACAAGAGAAGAAGAAAGGTATTTGGCAAGCACGAATAGCGGCTCTTGAAGCACAATATAAAATCAAGGAGGACAAAAAATGTCTGCAAGAAACAAGACAACTGATCTGGAAAATAAGGAAGTATCTACGGAATCCGAACAGCCTCGCTCTCTAGCGATTGCCCGCAAGGGATTAAACACCTCGAAAGACTTCGCCAACTTCATGGCGGCAATGATGTCTGATTTAGTCGAGGGGAAAGTTTCACCCGGCGTCGGCAATGCAAGCTGCAACGCAGGCGGAAAGCTATTGAAGATTGTCGAGATGGAATACAAGTACGGCACCAAGGATGACAAAGGCAATCCGAATAAGACATTGACGCTTGCCTTCGAGAGCACAGATGCCAAAGAATGATGACTCCGATGACCGCTGGTCGCGCACATGCCCGCGCTGCGGCTGGAAGTGGGTGCCGAGGGTGCCCAAGCCCAAGAAGTGCCCGGCGTGCAAGAATATCCTAAAACCGAAGTGATGGTTGCCGGTCGTCCTGATTAAGGTTGGTCAACACCTTGAGCGGGCGACCGGCATTCTCATTCATTCCCGGCACACCCCACCTAGCCAAGAGATAAATAAAGGCATCGCCTATATCCTCATGGGGATGGTTGGGCTTCTTGGGCTTGTCGCTGCGCAGCTCGCCGAGGTGCGACTTGGCATAGTACCAGCGTCCGTCGAGTGCTTTTATCAAGTCCTGGGTGTAGGCATTATCTTCGACGGTGATACCCGACCTACGGTTGAATATCTGGACCAGGATATTCTTTCTTATCTCCCACTGGACAGGTCCGCTTTCAAACCACCCTCCGCCCAGCATCTGCTGGATCATCACCAGAGCCGCATTGTCGATGTCTGCTTCACTGCCCTTGGGCTTCTCCATGCTGCCCTGGGCCGGGTCGTAGCCTATGAAGGCGTAGTCGTCGGGATGTCTAAGCACCCAAGGTGCAAACCTACCTAGCCACGGTATCACCTGATCCTCGAATAGCTGCTGGATACCCGCCCCCATGGCGCACAGTGACGCCTTGACGCGCATGGTCGGACCCTCGGGCTGTCCTATCACGCACGCCGGGGTATGGCCGAAGTCGATACCGAAGTAGACAGGCTCTCCCGGAATGAAGGGGAGTTGTTTAGATGAAACGTGGAGGTCACGGCTAAAGCCCTGCGCTACCTGGTCCCCAAGCATGATAACGCCGGGAAGTCCAAGCAGGAGTCTTCGAACTAGGTCGGGTCTATTCTGGAGGGACTGACCCCAATCGGCTCTCGCTTCTTCGTTTGCTCTCTCGCCGGCTGGCACCCTGAACCACTGGACAGTCGGCAAGTAGGATGAATTGCCCATGCACTCGGACAGGGGACTGCCCTGGGGATACTTGTCAAACTCGGGAAGCCACCGGTAACCGTTATCCAGGAACATCTTCTTGAACTGCTCGGGGTGTGCGAAGACTGGTCGCTGATGGGGGTTAGCCCTACGCCATGTCCAATGATCCTCATCAGGTAGGTTCTCGGTCGTAACCGCGGGGTGAAAGTGGCTAGGTGTGCGTTGACTGGTCAACCCGAGACTCCAGGCATCCTCATTGACACCGCTGGACACCACCATCTGAGAACTAGGCGCCGGCTCCTCGAACCACATGCCCACCGTCTCCATCCTCATCCGGTCCATCGCCCCCTGATCCTCAATCCCAAACAGGTCCACCCTCACTAGGGGAGTCCCAGCTAAGTAAAACGTAGCCACATGGTCATTATCCGTTAGTCTCCAGCCACCTTTGAATATGACATTCTCGAAACTCTTGATGGTCTTTAACTTGTGGCTGGTAAAAGTATCCGTAACTCCCACCCAGGGAACGGGGAGGGGAAACCCCGCGGCATGGTGCGCCCGGGCATGCTCTATCGCCCCCACCATCCACCCGATGGTCTTGCCGTCACCACGAGTACCAAAACAGAATATCTCCCTACGCTCAGGGTTACGTCCCCCATCCCTAATGGTCTGGACAAACTCAGCCACCACCGGCTGCTCCATAAAGCTGATCTCTGCCTTCTGGTTTGCCTGCCGGGGGTCTATCTTGTGACGGAGTTTAGGCATGGAGTCCCTTGATACTTTAAAAGCGGGGATATTGGTAGCCTACTCCTTAACGTGGAGGCGTATGGCCCTAAAAAATGGGTCCCACCCCTCACCTCGTAGGGAAAAAGCACCCCCCCCTACCACTACTACCAGCACCACGCTCCACGCTCCCGCACTGTACAATACTGTCCATGTTGTACAATTATGGTAAAGTTTACAGATTATGTGTTATCAGACACTGATGGTCTATCCATGCCATAACACTGAGTATTATTTTATTATTCTAAATTATGGGAATTAGACTTTGGATGGGTTTATTATCTTAGCTTCCTCGAGGTCTTCACCTAACTTACTAAGGCCATTATCGGGTGTTATTGCCCTAGGTGACTGTCCGGGATAGCTGATAGCTAACTGTGCTGGACCTATCGTAGTGATATTAAAACCATCACGATATTCAGGTCTTAGACCTTTGAGAGCGAAGATGGCTAATACGTCGCTTTTGCGATTCACCTTCTCAACAATTACCTGATCTCCCCTTGTCTTAGTGATAGTATGCTCAGTCCCCACAAAGGCCCTAGTAAATACGTCACCCTCAGCATAGTCAGCAAACATTTCACGAGCTTTATTATAAGCTTGTTTATAATCCTCAGACTTTTGTATCCATCGATAATGAAACATCCAATGGATATTGCATAACCTAGAACATCCGGTGATTGAGCCACTAGCGCAATATGCCAGTAAATAACGTCTTTGACGTGGTTTAATGGCCTTGAACTCAGCAATGGCCTTAAATTCTCTGATTAGGTTTAAAGATTCTACTGGTACTGAGGCAGGTGATGTGAGACTTGCTGAACCATCCATGAGTTAAGATTTTAAAGACAGGTACTCCTTAGGTTGGGACGCTGCTCTCACTCCCTCACTCCCTCCGCTATCCTCTTAAGCCCCCCGAGTAACCCTGCAATCCATTCTATGATGCAGGCCATAGTTGATTCAATGTGATTAGATCAAGATTGAATCGTGAAAGCGTCGGTCGGTCGGTCGGTCGATTGCGCTGGCCCGGTCAATCACGTTATTAGCAGCTATCCCGCCAGTGGCGCTGTAGGCAATGGCGCTATGGAGTACCTGAGAGACGCGATCCATGCCTCGTGATTGCCGAATAGTCCCACAAACAACAAAGCGTAGCCCAGATTGCTCCAAGCTACGCTCCATTGCCTCAGGTACTACTATGGATTGCTCCATACGCCACTACTATTGAATTAAGTAGAGTTTGTCAAGCGTTATCCCATCGGGCATTTCTGAGAAAACAAGGCATTATTGCCCACTGTAATAAATTCAACTACTTAGAGTATCAAGTTATAGGTAGTGTAAATAAATATGGCAGTATTGCCTGAATTCTTTTTCCTTGACTCATAGGGGAATGTAGTGTTATTGAGCATTTAGCATTGCGCTGTTATCTGGCATGAGTCCTGCTTTAATGGGAGTGCAAAGGGGAATGAAAATGAAAACCATCAACCATCTACGAGAAATATACGGCGGCAGGTATCACCAGATCGCTCAAGTGAATATCACAGAGCCTCAATACCTACAGCCTATTCACGCGAGTGTAGTTGCCGATAGCTTACAGACATTCGATGGGGACCAAGGACCAAAGACAGCACAGCTCATGACCTACGGCGATAGCTGGCGCTTTTGGGTAATTGTCGACTAACCATCAACGTGCAGGAGGGAATGAAAATGAAAAACAAAAAACTATCTGAGGAAGATTTAGTCCAGGAAGCTTACGAGGATTCTCTTTATGTATTCCGCCTGGCATCTCAGGCCTTTAGCGCAGTGCAGGTAGCATACCGCGGACGGGTCATTGATGATGATGAGTTTCTCCGCGGGCGCAAGATATACCACCTGGCGCAATTAGCGGCTGATGAGGCTGAGGAAGCCTATATCAACGCCATGAAGCAGTTTCGCGACTAACATCAACGTTCGCAACACCCGCTGCCAAGCGGGAGAATGGAAGGGGAAAATGAAAACTAAGATGGTCAAATATGAAATTGAGTGGGCTAACGGCGAAAAGGAAATAGTCAAAATTCCGGCTTTTTTCCAACCGAGTCAAGTTAAGAAAAACCTCCCCTACTCTGAGGTCGTCATGTTACTTGAGAAAGGCTATCACGTTTTCGCCAACAGCGATGGTCGCATTGATGGTCCGGCTCGCGTTGCAGTCCTTGACAATGGCGAGTTAACGCCTGCGTTTAAACATCTATAGTCCCATCATCGGCAACTCTTATGAGAGTTGCCCATTGATCGGATTAGGCGTGCTTAACCTCCATGTTGCCAAACATGGGAGAAAGAGAAGGGGATAACATGAAAGACACACTATGGGCCTACAAGGCCATCGAGACGCGCTACATCGGCCCAACGAATACACGCGGATCGCGCTGCAAGGCCACTGCCGAAGGCCACAACTCTATCACGCTGTCATGGGACAGCGACCTAGACTCGCTTGAAATGCACCACAAAGCAGCGTTGGCACTATGCGCCAAGTTGAATTGGAAGGGTAAGCTAGTCGCCGGCGGTACAGCACGCGGTTATGTCTTTGTCTTTGCGGATCGGGATTTCAAAGCAGAAAACAAAAGCGAGGTCGAAAAAGTCTAGCCTTGCCCTTCGCCCTTTCTAAGGGCAAGCGCCGTGAGTCTGGCAACTTACCACGCCCGCTGGCGATACGGGCGGGCATTAAACTAACTCAAGAGGAAGGAAGCAAAACCATGAAAGACTTAGACGCCATACTGGCAATAATCCTCGTTATAATCGGCATAGGCTCATGCAGCGTTTACAACGTTGCCAAAGTCGATGCCGTGGTGACACGCATGATTGAGCAGTCCCTACAGGTGAAACGATGATAAAAACAAAAGAACATTACGACTTGTTAGAACAATTTGAACGCGACTTCCCCTACTGCCGCCTTGACAAAGAACCTAAGGATTTATGGGGAAAGGAAGCTATCTATCAGAATGGTAACACTAATGAATTGTTTCTGGCTTACCGTAAAGGATACGCTTTCGGCAAAGTGGTGAATGATAATGATTAAGTCAGGCGCCGATCTCCGCCATGAGCGCAAAGCCTTGGGCATCAACCAAAGCCAATTCGCTAGGTTTTGCTTTGTCGCCCGCAATACCATCATCGAATGGGAAAAGCGCGATAAGCTGCCGTTTGTCTTGGCGCTAGGCTTAGACGAATTGATTAGGCAATTACATTTCGCGCTAGGCGTAGGAAAAGGGAGGGCACGCGATGAAGATTGAAAGAGGCTCGCCACTAGGACCACTTATCGGGCTGGCGTTTTGCCTGATGTTTTGGGCTTTGGTCTGGGTGCTTATCAGCGCGCTGGTATGAGGGGTGAAATGACAAAGAAAACCATCCTTGAACTCATCACGTTAATGGCGAATTTTAAGACATCGGCATCGGCAACAATAGCCGATATGGGCGACTACGACTATCTTATTTCCGGCACCAAGAATAGCGGTAAACTGCGTCGATTGAGCATGGACATTACCCGCAAGCTGGCCGAGTTGCGCGCCGGCAAATGAAGCGAAGCGACAGTCTGCTAAGGACGGAGGCAAGATGAAAGACGCTATATCATGTCAATTTTGTGGTGCCTGGTATCACCATCCGACTTATTACCGGGCACCTAGCCAATGCTGCGATCGCTGCTGGCTGGAGATTAACGCGCAACTATCAAGGGAAGGAAGCGAAATGAAAGAATATCCGCATGAATGCGATACCGACTACGAATATGAAAAGATAGGGGAAGCCAAACGCCTAGCCCATGACGAAGGCACATGCAAAGCGCCTTGCGACTATTGCGAAGCGACGGGGGATAAAGAAAATGGGCAAGAATGAACTTATTTCCGATTTAACTAGGCTCGAATGGTTTGCCGGCATGGCGCTAAATGCTTGGATTGATACAGACCATTGGACGAATGCAACAGACTTAGCTAAGCGATGTTTTGATGTTGCCGAGGCCATGCTGGCTGAAAGCGAGCGGAGGGAGAAATGAGCGAGCAACTATACGACCAAGCCATTAGCGTGCTGGACAACGCCAAGCTGATACCGGCGGCCCGCACCGACGAGGATTATAGCGCCCTGGGCCACTTCATTGTTCACTGTAAACGCCTTATCGCCAAGATAACCGAAGCCCACAAGCCGAGTATCCAAGCCGCCCATGACTCCCACAAAGCGGCCATAGCCCTGCGGGATAGCCATATTCAGCCCATTACCGCGGCTTTGAGGATCGTTGAGCCGCTGGCGCTGGCTTACAAGCAAGCCAAGGATGCCGAGGCATGGGCAGAGACAAATAAATTACTAGGTACCGCCCGTTGGATTAAGGAGGCCACAGCCCTAGCCGATGCCGAAGCCCTAGAAGCCCTGGGCTTTGCCGATGATGCCGATGCCAAGCTGGCTGAAGCCGTAGCCCCAACGCGCATAACGCCCCAAATTAGCACGCTGCCCAAGGTGGCGGGGCTTTCCACCCGGAAACGCTGGACGTACCGTATAACGGACGCCAGGGCGGTCAAACGCGACTATTGCCAGCCCGCCGAGGGTGTCATCAAGGCGGCAGTCGAGAATGCCTTTTATAAAATATCCGTAGTTACCCCCAACATGGTAAAACAGCTTGAAGATGAGATAGGGGGGATCGAGGTTTTTGAGACCGAAACGGTGGTAGGGAGGACAAAATGAGTGAAGCTGAGCGTGTCGTTGAAATCAATCAGATCAAAGACAAGATCGCCGAATGGCAAACAGCCAAGCTCAAACTTGAGCGTGATCTAGGAGAGGTCACGAACAAGATTAGAACAAGTGGCAGACTCCCTCAATTGGAATATGTGAGGTTATGTAATCGCCAAAACACTCTCAAAAGAGAAGTGGCTGATATTCTTGACACAATGGCAAAACTTAAATCTCAACTCAGAATCGCCTCAAGTAAGAAAGACATTCTTACTATCGAACGACAGTCTATTTCATCCTTAAGCGACTCATTGAGTGACTTGGATTTTGTATTTGGACGTATTCGTTTACTGAGAGATAGCCACTTGAGATTCTCTGAAGACCTTACCCGTGTCTCTAGTATGCGTACCATCTCCGCACAAATTGCTAGAGAATTGACCGAATTGATCGGAGAATTACAACAACGACGCGACTCTATTTTGCAGAAGAAGTCACAAAATGAGTAACCTGAGCCTGTTGGAGCGGCGCATCATAGCCGCCGAAAAGTTAGGCGAGTCATGGGCTGAGTTACATGCCACTTGGATGCAGCTTGACGACGCAAAGAAGAATGTCCTGGCCGCATTGATGAATGACCTGGATGACGGCAACATGAGCGAGTCCAAGCTGGAAAGACTCGCTAGAGGGGCCAAGGAATATCAAGACTATTGCCGTAACCTGGCACTCGCCAAGGGTGCGGAGTTACGGGCGAAGGTGAAATATGAGTGTGCAAAGGACTATTTTGAAGCTGGACGGTCTGCCGAAGCTACAGAACGGGCAAAATTTACGCATTTTAACCACATACCATAAGGAGGAAGTCATGCCGATAATTCAAGTAGACGCCGTTACCAAAGAAGCACGCGAGTGGAAGGGTCGTAAGAAATGGGGAGTCAAGCCGGTCGGCTGGTCGGAATGGCTGAATTTATACTGCGATTTCAAGCCGCAAAAAGGACAGAGTTTCTCGGTCAATATCACCGAGACTCAAGGCAAGGACGGTAGGGTATTCAAGGACGCCGAGATCATTGGGCCGGCGCCAGCCGCACCACCGCCGGCGCCACCGGCACAGACACCCTCCGTCGAAGCGGCATTCAACCAGCTTAAACAACAACACAACGGTAAAATTCCCTGGTCCGACTGGTCTTTAGTGTGCAGAGCCGCCCATGAGCTGGCTTGCTTGCTGGAGCCTGACGACCAAGGCGAGCATATCTGTGAGCGGTCCAATGCCAGAGCCGCCCTGGTCAATACGGTGATGATAGCTTTCAGTAACGGCAAACTGGAAACCCCGATCGAAGCCGGTCCCGTCAGTGATGGTGATGCTGAGGGCAAAGAAGATGACATCCCCTGGTAAGTTACTGGTCTGCGGCATAACCCTCAAAGCCGCCCTATGCCCGCATGGGTGCCGTATCTACCCGGTGTCGAGTCTTGCCTTGCACATGCTTATCCATGACAGGATTGATGCCGGGATAACCGACACACACCATTGGGCCGAGCACCGACCCACCAAGCACCATGTCAGTAACAGGCATGGCAGACCGCGTAAGCGGCAAAGCGAGAAGGCCAAGGGTGTGAGCATCAGACAGAGGGGTAGAGGGGCTTACGAATGAAGCAACGCATACCTGGAATGACGGAGCGGCTATTTCAAGGCAGAGTCCAGCAAGCCCTGCGGGTAGCCGGGTTTGAGTCCTACCATACCTATGACAGCCGGCGGTCGACTAAGGGTTTCCCCGACTTGATAGCCCTGCACCCAGGAAAGAAGCGTATCCTTGCCATAGAAGTCAAGACCGAGACAGGCAAGGTGACGCTGGAGCAAAACGCCTGGCTGGATATGTTTAGTCTGTGTGGAGTCGAGACTTGGTTGTTACGTCCGGGTATGTTTGACGAGTTTTGGGAGTCGATTAGGAAGTAAGCTGCCCGAGCAGCCGGATTGACCGACGCACCCAGCCCAAGCCAAAGGTTTTGAAAGTCTCAAGACTGGTGTAGTACATCACCCGCTCGACGGTGACTTCCTCCAATAGCTGCGGGCCGTATTTGGCTTTTAACGCAGCCCTGGTGACGGGCCCAAGCAAACCATCGTCTTTCACCCCTACCGCACGCTGTAGGCAAACCACGGCGTTTCCACGGCCCATATTGACGGCCATATCGAATAGCATAATGGCGATGTCGTCGGGTAGCTCGAATGCCTGCAAGGGTAGCCAGTAATCCACATAAAAGAGGTCTTTGGCCCTGTCCAGGGTAAGCCCGGCAATGTCCTCGTCGGGGTAGCTGCGCTGGCTGATGCCGTACTTGGTGAGTCCGCCGGGGTCGACGGAATTGTTGCTTAGACTGCCCTCGTGGCCGATGACTATCTCGAAGGCACGGTCGAAGAGGGTCATTGGACTAGCCGGCACCCATCGGCAAACTTTGGGTTAAACGGACTCTCCGCCGGCAAGACAAGCCATATAGCCATGCCTGAAGGCGGGGGACCTGACACCTGCGTACACGAATAGACCTTTTGGTTTTGCTTGCGGAACTCGGCCACCTGCTCCGGTGTCAGCGACTGCCCTTGCCCTAACGCGTTGCCTATCAACATGCCGGTGCAGCCCGGCAAAAACGCCACGATGATAAGCAGCGCCGCTAGAAGGAGCAGGTTTTCAAGCCAGGGTTTAGTCATCGGCTTCCCTTCGCGCCATGCGACAGAGCATCACCACAAAGACCACCACCACCACGACAAACAATAGCACGATAAGCGCCATGTGAGTATCGAAATAAAGATACCAGTAGCCGACTACAGTGTAATAAAGCTGGTCGGTGAGAGGCATGGTATCTTTTAGATACTTACTTTCCTTTTGGGAGGTACTACCCAACAAAATACTTGACAGCGTTCAAGAATTACCCCCCTAATACCCCCCGTACATGGTCCCCCCGCACAACAACCCGGGATCTCATGGCAAATGGAGTGGTGTCGGTCGCTTGCCACAAGCCCGAAGGGCGAGGCGTCTGCTGTGAGAGGCATCCTACCTCGGTGGAAAGCCTGGCAACGAGCCAGCCGGGAAGTACATCACACAATAGTACAGCAAGAGCAGCACGCCGATGACGTAGAGCAACTGCACGACCTTGGCCGGTGGTCCGACGATGGTACTGATAGCCCATATCACAACGTAAATAACGATGGCGGCAATCGCCAGCCAAATTAGAAAACCTAGAATTGCACCCATCACTTTGCCCCTTTCATTTGGAGAGTTCCCTCAAGAATTCCTTCCTCTATTTTTGCCTCTGCTGTATCCGCTGTCTTTTGTTCCGCCCTGCCCTTTACCTCACCTTCGATAAGCGCGAGCTTGCGAGTTGCGTCCACCAGCGCCGTGTGCATTCCGTTGGTGTGCTCGCGTATCTGGTTGACTGCGGCCATGACAAATCCGACACCTACCGCAACCATGGCTGCAACGACTATCAGCGTCACCAGCAGCCAGTTGGTCAGAAACGCACTGCGCTGCGCTTCGAGCGCCGCTAACACAGCGTTAATTACGGGTTCCGGGCTGGTCCCTATTTCAGCGGCAAATAAGCTAAACATCATCCACCTCTCGGCAAAGCAGGCCGGTCGAATAAGAACTTAGGAATACAACCGAACGTATCGACGGGCAGTCTATCCCAATCGATAGGCGCCCCCTTCGGCGTCGTGTAAATGTAAATGCTGAGTTTGCTCGCACACATAATATGGTCGTGTTCGGTACTTCTCTGCGTGTGCTCCCAAACTGTCAGGGCGATGTTGAGTCCAAGCAGTAACAGCAAAAAGAAGAATAGCGCATTGCCGCCAAACATGCGCAGAGTACCGCCTAAAGCGGATATTTCCACGCCGTCTGTGTGCATTGCTTCAGCCATTGTCTACGGTGTCATTACCTTGGCGCAAGCCGCTCTGTTGGCAGTCGTAGTCACAAGACTGGCGCATATCAGCTTGAGTGCTTTGTCGAAACGCTCTAACAGAGCGGCATTACATTCCGTTCACGACTCCATCATGGTGTATGGGCCGACGGTCAGCCGTGGTGTGTTGGTGTAGGTGTCGATAGCCGCCCCGCTCCCGTCGTATACCCTAAAGTCATAGGTCGTGCCAACCGGAGCCGAGGTGCTTATCTTCAGCACATACTCACATTCCGTCTCGGAGTTGTTTAAGGCGATGCTTGGATAGTCGCTGCTAGTGCGTATCACGGCACAAGCGGTATCGCTTGCCTCGTCGCTGGTGAGTATTTCCGTGGTCGCCGTGCCTGCTGCCACAATGTCGGTGTCTGCGGTGATGCCGTGCCATGAGATGAAGTCAGCACCGAAGGCGTCCGGTGTCAGCGTGTAGGCGCCGCCGTCTTTCGCATACCGCAGGTTATAGACGCTGCCAACGGTATCGTCGCTGCGAAACTTGATGCGCAAGCGGAATGCCGCGCCCGGTGGCAGGGTGATGGGCACGTTCTCGGCGCAGGTAGCGCATTGCGTGACCACCGTATTAGCCGCGCCTCGTAGCTTGAAAAACTGATAGCGGGACTGCACCACTGCATGACTCACCCCAGCCCCCACGTTGTTTGTGCCGCTTGACGCTGCGTAAGTACGCACCTTGGCATATACCCCGCCGATGGCGAAGCTATCGGTCAGGGTAGGACTTGCCGAGCGCGTCATGGCGTCGGTTAGGCTTTGCCCGTTGGTGACGGCTGAAGCCAAGACCACTTCGACGGTCGATAGACCACTGATAGCCGCGCTGACCAGCCCGCCGTTGCCTAGAGTCTTGGATACGCCGGCCACAACAATAGCCCAATTCCCCACGGTCGGTGTTTGCAACGTCACGCCGTTTTTCGTCGATTGGACGGGGCAATCGTAGGCAATGTGATAATGCGTCGGCTCGTCGTTCTCGACGACGGCTTTGTTGCGCACGCACGCCTCGTAAGCCCCCTGGTCGGGGTTTGCACCAACATAGGTTAGCCCAGCGATGGGGGTGCCGCCATCTATGGCGACACTGCCTTCTTTTAAGTTGAAGTCGTAACCTGTTGGATCAACAAAGATATTAGTTTGTGTGCCGGTTACAAGATTTGTCGCACCCGGAGTTGTAATTTGTGACCCGGCTCCTGATGCGTTGCCTAGGGCAATATTGTTTTTAGTATTTGTGCAACTGCCACAATAAATTCCAGAATGCCGGTTGTTTACAACAACATTGTTATAGACCTTGAAGGAACTAGATACGCTAATTCCTGCCCCCGTTGGATCGCTCGCAGTTGTTATGCCGGGATTTTCAGTGGAGTTGCCAGCATCGACAACAATATTTCGTTGAACAATCGCGCCACCAGTGTTGCTGTTCCCAACATATATCCCTCGACGCCCAACACTTTTTACAAAATTGTTTTCGATTAACCCACCTGAAAATACGACACCAGTAGAACTATAGTATTGTATGCCTAGTCCATGAACGTTTTCTATTCGATTCCCGCGAATTGTGGCGTTATTGCAATGGCTGTAGATGCCGTGAGTGCCAGCCCCATCGCCACCAAATTCTTCCCAACTACTAATCCACCAGCCTTCTATAACGGCATTATCACAAAAAGCACTGTCACTGCTTGACGTAAACGCGCTACCGCCATTTGTCATGCTGCCCGTATTGACGGCTGTAAAATTGCGCCATTCGCAGTTGGTGCAGGTCGCGCCAGTGATTCTCGAAACATGGGATTGCGTAGCAATGTTGACAGTGTTGTCAATTTTGAATGAATCAAAGACTATGTTGGATCGAGTCACGCCTGAAAAATAAACAATATAATCTCCACCGGCGACAGGTCGAATCACGCAACCGGGATGGGTCTGCGTTGCCGCTGCCAAAGGGTATAGGTTTTCACACCTAATAGTGGTTTTTTGCGATGTAGATGGGCCGGATGGAATTGCACTTCCCGACATCACAACTTGGACCGATCCGACCGTAACCACTTCGGTGTATGTGCCTTCTTCGACCATGAGAGTATCGCCACCGGCAAGACACCCAATTCCGGCGGCGATAGACCTTTTCGCCTGAGTCGCTACGGTCGGCTTGGCAACTGAGGCGAAGCACGCATTGGCGTCGTTGCCGGAGCGTGAAATCCAGTAAGTTGCCGCCTCGGCTTGGCTGGCAAGTAGCACAAAGAGAATTGCAAGTAGTTTCATAGTTACCTCACTACTGGAACATTATTGGCGATACAGGTCGCGCCGTTGAATATACTGGAGTCTTGATTGCGTACCACCAGTATTTGACACCCGCGCTTTGCACGCTGGCGCTGGTGCCGATAGTGAATCCGGTGGCCGTGAAACTTTGGATGAAATTTGTATTGCACGCGACGTTGGTTATAGGACAAGCGAAATCGCCGGTCATGGCGGAAGTGCGGAAGATGCCTACGCCAGCGTTGGTGTCGCTTTTGACAATAACGAGGTCAGGTTGAAAACCGACCGTGATTTCAAGCCCATCGGAGGGTGATCCCCCGGCGGTATAAGTTCCCGATGCCGTGTAATTGGTAACATCCTTGACGGACAGCGGATAATAATCGACGGTGCCGCCCGTGGCGTCGTTGACAATAACATCGGTGCCTATCTCGAAGCCGTCGGCGTTAAGTGCTTGAATTAAATTAGCAGCAGTTGGCGATGCGGCAAAACGGAGCGATGAATCACCCTCACCTGACATGGCGCTAACACGCCATGTATTTGCATTATCGGACTCACTTAAAATTATAACCGCGCCCGGTTGAAATGCCGGACTGATGACAATATCGCGGGTGTCTATACCGTCGCCAACGTAAGTTCCCACCGCCAGATCGTTGTTGGCATCGGCGCCCCAAGCAACGTAAAAGCAATTGTCGGTGCCGCTGACATTGGTTGTGGTGCTTGTCCCGACTTGGAACGTGCCGGTGCCAATAGACTGAATCTTATTAGTGGTGATGCCACCACCACCCCCTAAATCATCTGCTCCATCGCCCGCTATGGACGACGTTTTCATCGTTGCGTGTGTCGCGCCGTCGCATTTTATCATCAAGGCGGATATGGCAAACGACGCCACCGTGGAGATGTTGCGGTCGTCAGCGCCGCTGCCGCTGTACATGCCGACCTCGAAGCGAAAGGCATACGCAGGACAAGCGAGCAATAACGATAGAAGTGCGGCAAGTATAGGTTTCATTAGTCGCTCAAGCTGGTGACGCTGTATTCCATCGTAAACCCAAGGTGGTGCAGCGTAGCCACCGCCGTTGTAGTGCCTGCCGCGTCAAGCTGATAGCGAAATTGCAACAGTCTTGATGTGCCCGCCGTGCAAGTGCCGTTAGGTGTGACGGCTGCGCTGGTGGTGATGTCGATGGCGTTGCTACCCGTCACCGCCGCATCGTCTATCGCTATCTCGGTTCCCCAAGTGTTGTTGATGGTAGCCGCTGCCAGTCTGCACGATGCCGCTATGTCGCCGTTTAACACGCCGGTATCCGCCGCTGTCTGGACGTAGCGGTGCGCGAAGGTCACGGTGCCGCCGTCCCATGACTTAGGCATGACGGCTTCGCCGTAGATGCTGGACGCATCGTTATCAGTGCAGATGATGGTGTACCTTGGAGCGCCGCTATTGATGGTTGCCAGCGCCGGTGATGCGCATTGCGCTGTGTCCGTGGTCAGTGATGCCGCCGGGAAGTCTACGGTCTTGGTCGGCTTGTAGGCGGTGCCGAAAGTGTACTTACCTAACTGTGATGCCGCGTCGGGGTCAATGGTCAGTATCGCCGCCGCTCCTTCGGTATCGTAAAACCCGCAGACTTGGTTGGTCATGCAAGTGAAGTAACGGTCAGCCGCAACACTCGGCTCTATCACCATCTGGTTAGCGTCGGTAACATAGATTTTAATTGCCACCGTTCCATTACCAAACTCACAAGGGTCGGCTTCGGTGCATTTGGTGGTGGTGTTGCCCGCCGTCATTACGGTTTCGAGGGTCGGTGTCGTTGCGCCACTTACGCCCGATAGCGCCAAGTCCCATGTCCCACCGCCCTGATTCCACACGCAGCGATTGCGGTAAGTGCCCCCGCCTACTTCGCAATCGGTCGTCGCCAGCGCATCGGTGACGGTCACTTCTTGGCCGTCCACTGGCGTAACCGGAAGCGTAGCCACGGTAACAAGCGGAGGTATCCATCCCGCCGCTGCCAGTGCGCTTGAGGTGGTAGCCGTCGCCGCATTGCCGCTTACGTTGCCGGTGACATTGCCAGTCAGCGCCGCCGTGATGGTGCCGGCGGCAAAGTTACCGCTGCCATCCCTGGCGACTATCTGGCTTGCCGTGTTGGTGGTCGTCGCCCCATGCGCCCCGGTGCCGGTAAGCGCGGTATGCGTATTCATTTCGGTCTGAGTCGTTACGTCGAAACAGCCCTCCACTGCGCCCGCCGCATCCACCCCAAGAGGCGCACTTCCAGCCGAGCAGTTGACGCCATTAGCCGACAATGCCGGCACTGTGGTAATGGCTTGCCAGGTATTGTCACCGCGTAGGTAATTGGTGGCGTCCGGTGTACCCGAGCCTAGCCGCGCTGCCGCTGCCGTGCCGGTGGTAAGTTGTGAAGCGTTTAAGGCGGTCAGCCCGGCGCCTGAGCCGGTCGGTGCCACATAGTCGGTGCCCGCTGCGGCAATGGACTGGACGCCGGTGCCGGTCTGGTTCTTGACGATGCCGGTGGCTAGGGTAGACATGGCCTGTTCATTGTCTAGCCCGGCGTCGGGGGTCTGAGTAAGATAAGTCGCCGTCGTTGGAGAGCCTGAGCCGCTGGTGTCCACGTCCACCCATGCCGCCGAGCGGTAAATGTAAAGGTGCCCCGAGGTGCGCCCGCTGACCGTTGTGGTTTGCGTGCAGACATCACCCTCTTCCGGTCCGACCACCGTGCCGCAGTCGGTGCGCGTGTAGTAGGTGGCAAACGCCGGGGAGGCGATAAGCAGGAATAGTAGGAGTAGGAGTTTTTTCATCGTCTTCTTTCCCCTCTGCCGCTCTTTTCCTTAGCGGGAAACATAACACCCTCAAGAGTATCGAGTCCGAATGCCGTGCCGGGAATACCCTTGCCAATAACCGCACCTACCTTGACGGCTTGGAATGCCGCTTGTGCCAGCTTACGCCGCTTTTCCTCTGCCGATAACTCCTGGGTACCCGGCGCCTTGGTATAGGCGCCCAACGCGCCGATGCTGTCCCGGATGGTGTCGTTTAGCATCTTCTGAATTGGTATCTCCGAACTGCCGCCGTGAGCGGCCACTATATTAAAGACATTGCCGAAGAATGGCACGTCGGATGCCAGCCCGAATATGGCTTTCACCCAACCCGGCCAGCGGTTTTCCTGACGGTTACGCCTGAATGTTAGCTCGTAAAGAAACTCTCTTACTTCATTATCCGACGCTCTACCGGCAATGAGAAAGCCAACGGCTATCAATGCGCCTATCTTCTTCTTCGCCGTGCCGTCAATGACACCACGTTTGACAATATCGTAAGTTGTTAAGCCAAAGCTGTTGACCATAAATGTCTGGAACGTCAGGAAGGTTTTCGCCGTCTCGCCGCGGGAGAATATCAGCGGTCGGGATGCCACATCGGAACTTGCGGCTACCATCAAGGTAACGGTTTCAGCTTCTAGGTGAGCGTTTTCAACGCCGCGTTTATTGAGAATGTTCTCGATTGCTTGTTGCGTGCCGGCGGTGGTTCGCATGTCCGGCTTTTGTATTAACTTCATCGCCGCCCGTTTGAACTTGTTGAGTCTGGTAGTGGCGGGTGAATCTTGCAGCAACTCAGCCAAGGCGACTTCGCCGCCAGCCCGCATTTGCAGGGAGTGAGAGGCTTCGACTATTTTGTTGAAGTGACTTGTCGACACCCAGGTTTTAGCGAACTCGGACAATGCTTCGCCCGCTGTTGCCGGTCCATACTCCGCGCTCATATAAGCTAAGGTTTGAAATAGCGCCAACGGCTGGACAAGGATAGTCGATGGGCGAAGCCCTAGCACGCCGGTCGTCATGTTGTTGCGGGCGCCCTTTAGAAACTGATGGACTCCCGGCATACTACGCCGCGATGCCGCCGCACCAGCCGAGATGCCATGACGCGCAACAATATCCAGATAAGCGGTCCACCAAGTCGACACCGATTGCCCGGCTTGGGCAACGTATTCCTTGGACTTTACCACACGCTTGATGTTGTCTATTTCCGGCTGGACTTCCAAGAACCATTCTTGCTCGGCGAGCGCCTGCTCCAACATACTCCATAGGTCAATGCGCGGGGGCTTGGTCACACCCTCGACGCGCTCAATGCCGAAGCCCTGCGGCACGTTGGTTTTCTCGTGCGGGTCGGCTACGTCCTCGATGCCGGTGTTGAACTCACCCTCGTAATACAGCGGTAGGATATAGCGGTCTCGTTTGACGAATGGCACGTTGTGGCGTTCTTCCCATAATGCCGCCACTTCCGCGACACGCTCGTTGGTGCTTTTCTCCAACGCTTCGACTAAGCGCATTTCCTGCTGTGTCAGTGGCGCCAACGAGGTCCAGCCAAACCTTTCCATAATAGTTTGCGCTGCCATAGGCGAGCCTTCGAGGATACGGATATTGGCGACTATCCTGCCAAGGTTCTCATCGCTCAAGTCCATGGTCTTAAAACCTAGACGGTCGGCTTCTTCCATGACTTCAGCAAGACGCGCATGGTGCTGCCATTCCGCCTCGGTTGCCTTCGCCACCATTTGCCTGACTGCCAGATAGTTCCAACCCCGTTCGGCTTTAGAGCCGTCGACAAGCCTACCAACACGCATTGGCGACAAAATATTCAAATAGCCTGTCAGCATCCCGCCCTTGGTCGCTTGCCACATGCCCTCTTTGCCGGAGGTGGCGGCGTCAAGGTTGTGAGTCGATGCCACGGCTTCGGCTATCGCCTTCTCGCGCATACGTTGGTTATACTTGGTCCATAACTTACGCTTGAGTTTGCCTAGCTCGAATAGATGCTCGGCCATGTCGCGCAAGTCTTTCAAGTCCTGGATACTCATATCCTCGGGCTGGCGCATCTCCAGCCGTTCAATGTCGGCCAGCATCTTCGGACTCACACCGGACGGCATCCCGTTTCTCTCAGCGAATGCCGCCAGCGATAACAACCGCTCGCGGGTCTTTGGCCCTATCTTCTTTAGGTTGATGTCCTCTAGTAACTCGGTGATGCGCTTTTGGTAGTCAACGTCTATTCTCCCCATGTGCGACTTAAAGTTAACCAAGTCGTCGACTATTTCCTGGCGGGTAGCGAGTTCACTAGCCGCGTCGATACGGTCCATGATGTCGTTGACGCGCTTATGGGTGAGTTTGCCGGCCAACGCTTCGAGATACTTGCCCTTCATGGTGGCGGGAATATCGGACTCATGGATCATCTTGATAAGAGCCTTGGCGGTGGCAAGCCGTTCTTCTTCCTTGGCTTTATAGGCAACCGTCAACTCGCGGTTAGTCAAACGCTCGCCTAGCTTGAATCCTTCTCTAAAACCAAACCCTTCGGCTTTCACCTTGGCCTTGATGACAATCTCTTGCATGTCAGCCATCGCCGCCTTGACGCCATCTTTGTTACCCGCGGCATAGGCTTCTTTAGCCATGCGCTCTGCCATCTTCATTGCGCCGTGCAACGCCTCGTCCTCACGGATAGTTTTGACAATGCGCTTCTGCCCGGTGGTGAGTCTGACCTGCGCCTTGACATCCTTGGCCGGCATCTTGGCGCCTTCGACTGCCTTTGTCTCCGCCAATGCTTCTTCGCCCAGGTCGACACCGGACGGTATACCGGCGCCCACCATGTCGATAGACTGGTTCCATATGTTATCTAGGTGAGGCTTAACCCACTCACCGAAGCGGTCAATCATGGCATTGGACCACTCGGCAAAAGTGCGGATGCCGCGCTCGATATGATATGCGCCTATCTTTACAAGGTCGCCCAATACAAATGGATCAACGCCAGCGTGTAAGCCGGTAGTCTTTTCCTTGAGGGATGCCAATGCGGCTTGGTAGGTTTCTTCGGAGATAATGAAGTTTTGTACTGGTGCCGTTTCCTCTACCGTTATCGTCGGCTCATCGCTTAGTAACTCATCAACCGAAGTGGCACCGCTGGCAACCGCCTCCATGGTCTGCTCGTTTACCAGCGCGTCAATATCGCCCTGCGGGATAATGTCGGCAACATCTTCTTGCTCGGCAATGTAGTCGTCTACCGCTTTTTGAATTTCCTCTTGTGTCGGTTGCGGCGGTGGCTTGCCCTCGGCCAAGTCTTTCATTTCCTTGGTCACTTGGTCTATATGCGCTTCGCCCTCGGGTGTGGCGGCGATGGTGTCTAACGCACTGACCGTAGCATCATGCTCATCCATGCCGGCAGTCAACCCGGCTTGCACCTGCGCGTCATACTCGGCGCGTAATCCTTCCTTCATGGTGTCGACAACCCTATCGGTCACGCCGGTAAACACGCTGCCGGCGCCCTGCATTCCTAAGCCCATGACGGTTGCCAGCACTACCGCGTCCTGCATCTCCGGGTTGAAACGCCTCAGCTTGTCCATGACCGTGCCACCCTCGGCGGCGACCTGTTGAAAGGCTGTCTGCGTGGCTTCTTCACCCGGTTCAATAGCTCCAGCTGCGCCTATCTTTGCCGCGCCTAACGCGCTACGGACTATCGAGGATGCTGCTATCCTTTGCGCCATGACGGTCGGGGCAACCGCGCTTATCATCTTGCCCATCGGCGTTATCATTGCACCGATTTGCGCGGCGTTTGAACCGATAAGTAGTTTCAAGTTGTTGTTGAAAACATATTCAGCCTGGCGCTGCACTTCATCTTCCGGTAGTCCCTTGCGCCGCGCTTCCTCCACGGTCTGACCCGCCTCGAAAGCTGCTTCAATCGGTCCCGTAATTAGACCGCCGAATAACCCCGTCAACACTATTTTGCCAAACATCCCCAAACCCAAGGCACCGGCAGTGGTTAAGCCTGCATACCCGGCAACAATGGCTGCTGGTACAAGCGATAATGACGATGTGACACCCTCGACGGCTACCGTCGATAACCATTCCGGCGATATGAAACGCTTCCATGTAACATCGTTCACCGCCACTGTTGGATTATAGGAGTTGGCAAGCTGGCGCCCGTAGATACGGTATACATCGGCTTGCTCTTTGCTGTAGCCTATCAACTCCATCGCATGACCGAGATTTGTATACTGGTTCCCGGTGCTGCGCATAATGGACTTGCCTATCTCGCTGGTCCAACTTGGATTCTGCTTGTTCAACTCGGCGGTGAATGTTTCCTCACCGTCATAGGCCATGCCAAACGGGAGGTCGAATGTCGCTGATATAGCCTTCGCTCTCTTGATTTTCTCCCAATCGCCCAACACCATCGGCGGCGCGTCGACTGCTGGCGATGGTTGATTCATCTCAAGAATAGGGAAACGCGGTTGCGCACGCTGCCCGGTCCATGCGCTAGGATTACTGTCGCCGTCGTTAAAGACGGTGCTTAGGTCAATTTGTTGTAAAGGCGTGTTTTCCATTACCTTGCCCGTGGCGACGGATTACCGATATGAATATGCGGTCCGGTGGATTGCCCAGGCACCGCCCTATCGTATGCAATGAACGGTATCCCTTGAGTGTCGAGCCATGCCATTAGTACCTGGCCCTCTTTAGTCGTTGGACTTAGGGAAACATCCATTGAGCGCGTATGGTCGAATTTCAATTTGTCGTGCGTGCCGCTCTGCCCTTGTGCGCTTACCGGCAACTCCTTATTGAACGTAGACTTAAAAAACTGCTTGACCTTCGGCACCAAGACGGCCAAGTCGGGAACGGTAAGCGTCTTAGCCCCCGGCCCAGGTGGTCCTGGCTTGGTGGGGTCTTGACCGGTGAATGCGCGGCCTTGCGCATCGCGTATCTCTTGCGGTGTCTTGGGTCGGGTGTACTCGAACATACCAACACCACTAAACGGCATCCATCTCTGTCCCCATGTCGTGACAGTCTCATTGTAAAACGGCTGCATCTCGGTCTGTAACGCTTTGCGCGGGTCTATTTTGTTCTTCTCTGCCAGTACCATTCTATCTAGTACAGCTTGCGCTCGCCGGTCATTCTCGGCAACCATCGCCGCTTGACCTATCTGGTCCTTGTCCTTGTTTCTAAAGATTACTAATTCCTCGGCATTGAGAAACGCGCCCATTTTGCGCTGCTCATCCCATGATGACCGCGCTTGCGCCATTGGCGTCATGCGACCATCGCCGCCTTCTTTTAACCGCCGCTCGCGCAACCCCTCAATAGACTCGGCATCCTTTGCCGATAATCCCCTGCCAATATACTGAGTAATATCCGTGGTGCTCCACTTCTCCGGTGCCTCCAAGACACCCTTCATTACATGGGCAAGCACGTCGCCTTGAGACTTGAAGAATGGCGAGTCCTCGCCGCTCTGCTGCGCCTTAATTGCCGAGTCGAATACGGTTTTCCAATGGTTAAGTGACTTGAAGTCTAACGCCCCGGCGTTCTTGAATACCGTCTCGCGCAAGGCAAACAGGTTGACGTTATCCGCCGCGCTGGCAACGATGATGTCCCTGTTGAGATTGTCAATGCGCTGCTGTTCCGCCCGCTCCGCGCCAATGCGCATCAAGTTCATTGACTCTTGCGCCCTTCCCCTGGCAGTGTTACGCGCCGAGGCGTCTAGTGTCGGGAATTGCTTGGGGTCTTTAAGAGCCTCAATAAGTTGCGCCGGCGTGCGCTCAGCCATCCAGCTTACCCGCTCTTTGTCGGCATCCCTTAAAAACTCCTGGTGCATCGCCACCGCTTCCTCACGTGTGTAAGTGGACGGGATAGGCTGCCCGCCGGCATCGAGCGGAGTCGACGCGCTTAACAGCAGACCGCTAGCCTTCGCCATCAACTCGGCTTGCTCTTTATTGGTCTGCGCCCCGCCGTACTGTATGGCGATGTCTTTCAACTCTGCCTTGACGCCTATCTGTTGGCGGTTATGGCTTGCCTTTATTCCCGCTGTGCTGATGTCGATGATATGGTTGTCGTAGCTACGCGCCGACTGGAAGTTAAAGACGCTTTGAATTTCCTTGTCTTGGATACCATCGGACATCTGCTTGCGCAGCGCCGCTTCTTCGGCTTGAAATGTGGAGCGCCAGGTAAGCGGGTCGGCATTCTCCGCCATGACTTTATTCTTCAAGTCGTTTACGGCGATGTTGTACTGCGACTCCATCTGTGCCGCTTCAATCGGTAGCTGCTTCTGGCGCATCCCTTCGGTGACGCGGGCAAGCGTACCCCACACCCCCGCGCCGAAGTCATCCGGCGTAGTCCTAGCCATCGGCCCGGAGAACGGGATATTAGGAGTCGCGTAAATTCTCGGTAGATCGGCGATGACCGTATCCTCCCTAGATTGCAACCTCAAAGGTCAGAGTACCGCCAGCCGCCGGCGCCTCGTCGGTCAAGCCAACGGTAATGTCATTGGCCGTTTGACTGACCACCTTAAACGCCGTGTGAAACGTCGAGCTAAAACCGATAATCTTGGCGTTACTGTCATTGAGTCCATGCGTCACCACCGCTGAAATATCAGCCGGCGCTAAGACCACATCGACCACGGTATGAGTTATTGCCAAGGCTGAAGCCAAGACGTTTGTGACCATGGTTTCAGCGGTATTCCACCTGAGTATCTGTCCAGCCTCGGGGTCTTCCACAGTGATGTCGACCACGGTTGAAGTCGTCGGGAAGTGAAGCGCCTTACGCGCTAAGTACGTCAATTCCTGGGCCATCATGGTAAGCCGGTCGAATACTTCCTCGAATACCGATGATGGTATCGGCGCCCCTTCTTCGAGATGGACTAGCTGAGTCAAGGCGGTCTGCCGGGTGAGAAACAACTCCGTGCCGCTTTCCAAGGCTGTCGCCAGGACTAGCTGCCCGCCCGCCGGGTTATTCACATAGGCGTTGGCAATGGTGTAGTCGGTATCGAGTACCAAGTCAGTGACGGTGCCGCCGCTGGTCTTGGTCTGTACCAGTATGTCGGCTTTCCTGAGTATCCTAAACGTGAAGGCGTAGTCAGTCAGTAAGCCGGTGCCGACGTAGTAGTCGGGAGTGAAAGCAGACTGAATCATGCGAGTAACCTCGATCCTAGACTTTTCATAGCCGGTGCCGACGCACCGATAATGCCGCTCCAAAGGTCAGATTCACCGCCGCGTCTTGCCACCCTTGCCTGCTCTTTGTAGCCGGTGGCGCCTATCTCGCCTTTGTAATATTCCATTTGCGACTCGATAGCCGCGTTTTTAACGCTGTCCAAATAGACCAACATGGGCGAGCCGGAGAAGGTCGTGCCCTGCGCTCCCACCTGTGCGCGTATCTCGCCAAGTTGAGCGCGCCCCCTGGCATCCGATAGGTTCTTGTTGGCGGCGCCTACCATCTTGGCTTGCCTACCAGCTTCTTTCAGATAGGCAGCGTTGGTATTGCCGGAAGCGTAGCCGCTCACGCCTTGGAGTAGGGTAGCGCCCTGGTAGGCGTATTGGAGTGCCTGGCCTGCGGTGATGCCTGCTGTTTGTGCTGCCGCTGCCGATTGCCCCGCCGCTGTTACTGACCCCGCCGTTGAGCCAGCTTGAGCCAGTGCAGCGTTCTCTGCCGCCATGGTTGCTGCTGAAGTAGCCGCCGAGGATGCAGCCGATGAAGCCGCTGCCGAAGCGCCAGCCTCATAGCCGAAAAACTCCAATATGCCAGTCATGTCTGCCTCACCATTAGCTTCATATCCGGCGTAAGTTTCTTAAACACTTCGGGATATTTGCATTCGTCTGGTTTCACATACTTAAAGCCTAGCGCCACAAGCCATCGCTCATTCTCGGGTTTACAAGCGGCGTAGACTTCTTCCAGCTTTGCCGAGTGCTTGTCGAGTAACTGCCTTACCAGCCGGTGCATGGTCAGCGGGTAAACGCGCCTGAGTAACGGGGTGAAGTAAGTCCATGCCTCGCCTATGCCCGGTCGTTGCACCGACAAGCCTGCGGCGCCAATCGCCATGCCGTGCAGGTAAACGGTGTAGCCGACTCCGCTTTCCTGCGCCCGCCATGCCATACGGTAAAGCTCCTCGTCGGCATCGGGCACGATGTCGAATAAATGAGCGGCGCGGAATGGTATTAGTTCTAGCTTCGTATAATCACCTTGGTTGTGCCGCAAAACTTGCAGCGTCTATACTTCTTACCCTTTCAGCCCCTCACTTCGACTACGCCTAGCTTCTTACAATTCGAGCATACTCTCATCATGTCACCGTGAAAGGCGCGCTAGTCACCACCCATTTATTGTTACTCGTAACGTAGATGGCGACGTAGCTGCCCGGTGTCGTGCCGCCGGGAATGGTAATGTCCATCGTGCCGGTGCCGATCGCCGACGTGATAAGCTGATTCGTCACCGCCACTTCGCCATCAGTCCACCCATAAACACCCGCCGCCGGTTCGGTGAATATGTAAATCTTATCGCTGGCGTTTGGCTCAAGCACGCTGACCCAATCGACGGTAATATCAGCCCCGGCAACCACGGTTGGATCGGTCAGCACCGAGGCAAGGATGGGAGCCGTCAAATCAGTAGGACAGGCGATTGCTACCTTGTGCACATCGGTCGTGAATCCCGAATCGCCATCGGCGCCAAAATACAGGGTCCCGTTATTCCAGATTGCCGTGCCAGAACCGGACGGACTAAAACCTGCGCCTGACATTTGCCCGACGTAGACGATCTCGCTGAAGTTCTTGATGTAGTAAACGACTGCCGGAATGCCAGGAGCAAAGAGATAAATAAGTGCGTCGTTTGCCACCGCCAACCATACCACCTCCAAAGAGGTAATTATGAGCGACTCAACTAACGCGCCAGTAGTGCGGTTGATCTTGTAAAGCCTTGTGACTCCACTGGTCGTACCGCAACAATACAAATAATCTGTGGTGCATTGCAGGTTAAACACCAACACTTCGTCATTGTTGAATGGATAGTAAGCGTTAAGTTTTACCCCCGTCGCTTTATTGAATCTACTCAACTCGGTTTGCGGAGGACCGCCGTCCATACCACCACCGTTGATGGTCCATACTTCATTACCGTCGACAAGGTACGTCGCCACGGTCCGCCCACCACCGTTGACAGAGGGTGTCGCGTACTCAACATAATTTATGCCGTTGTCGTAGTAGATTCGCAGCCCACCGTAAGCGTTTGAATTGCCGACCCATACCGGCACATCGGAGGTTCCCACCATGGCGTTGCTAAACGGCGCCGCCGCATCTGGCATACTCGGTGCCGCGCCAGAATCTAGCGTTGGCACGTCATCGACGTAGTGGTTGATCTGCACGCAAGTGGCGGTATATGCCATATTGCCACCGTCGCATCCGGCTTGCCCTATGAGACTCCACAACTCGCCGTCGCTGATATACCCCCATGACGTGCGCAAATTGCCGCCGCCAAACGTGGCTTCTTGGTCGAATGCCACCGTGTTAATAATGCTCTGCTGCCCCCGAAATGTCAGGTCATTGCAAACCTCCGGCTCTGCGCCGCCACCGCCCAAGTCGAGTAGCTCAAAATCGGGATTCTCGTCCACCGTTTCACAGCACCATTCCGTGCCTATCTCCAAGTCGCCGACGATATTCATCACCTCGGCGGGGAATGGCAAAGTCTGCTTGAATGACACCCGGCAGAATGGATTATAATTGGTCTGCTCGGTGCAGAGCTTACCCTCTTGGAGCGGGATAGCCGCGTCCATGGGGTGATCCGGTCTGAGGATCGCCAAGCCGACATCGGCGCTATCGTCCACGTTGAGCGTCAGTCCGGGTCCAGCCCTACGCACGCGCATCCCCAACGCTTTCCAGCGCCGGCACATGAACATGCCGCCCTGCTCGGGGGGTATAAATGGCTCGCATGTCAGTCCTTCGGACTCATAGTCAAGCCCGTACTCTACTTGAGCCACGGCTATCGCCGGCTCCAGGGTGAACTGCCCACCCGTCACCACGGCATCGCTGAATAGCATACCGTCGCCTATTACCCTAACTGTGGCGCCCTCTAGGTGGTCAGCGCCGGTAATGAGTAGGTTAGCATCCGGCACGGCGAGACTGGCGCAGTCGGTTTGCAAACTAGCCCACTCGCGATTGACGGCGGCATCCGGCTCCATGTGCTCGATAAAGGTTTCGGTCACGCCGTTTATATCGCGCTCGATACTGGCCCAAAGCCAGTCCTTGCCGGTAGTTGGTCGGGGTATGCAGGCAACACTGGTCACTTCGCCGGTAGTGGGATGCGTCGACCATGCAATGACGTTCTCGTCCTCTTGGTACGTTAGCGCCAGAAGCATCCCGTCGTTTCGTACCAGCCAAACAATAGAGTCTGGTTCCTGCTGGAAAGCCACGTCCATCAGGAATTTATTTTCGGTCAAGTGCTCTGCCAACATTACAAGCGAAGGTGACCTGAACTTGTCGGTTACGAAATCAAAGACCAGTTCCCGTATCTTCTTCTGTCCAAACTGGACATGAATAAGCTGCCCGCCGATGCGGGTAGGCGGGATATTGGCGCTGCCGCGGCTGCTGATAGGCAACACGTTGAAGTCGGACGGCGATAGCGCCTTACCGGGGGTCGATGCCGTTACCTCATACGCGCTGCCACCTGTGCCTACCTGGAGCGAGCGCACCGCCTTTATCCAGCGAATAGGGTTTACCTGGTCGTCGTCAATGGTGCGCTGAATAGCGTCGTCGGCATTGGCGCCCTTGGAGAAGTTCTCGAAGTCGCCGGTCACGCTGCCGTTGATGGTCATTCCCTTGCAGAGCCACATGCGCGACTGAAAGAAACAACCGCATACCGGATAGCCGAGAATATCGGTCCATGACTCATGCTCGATGCCCCATACCGTAGTGCTTGGCGGGTCGCCATACGGTAAGCCGCTGGCCGGATCGTTAGGCACGTCAATAAGCGTATTCAGGATGATGCCATTCATCTTAGCGCCATTGATGTAGGCGGTCAGCTTTATCAGCCCGCCGTAAATCGTCATGTATTTGTCGACATCGGTAGCGCGGAAAATGTTATTGCCGGCGTCAAGCCCCACGCCTTGACCGGCAAGCCGATTGGTAGGGTCTACGGCTATGGCGCCAAAGCCCTCAAAGTGCCATTCGTCCTCTAAAATCGTGGTACTGACAAAATCGCTGACGACATCGGCAACTAGGATGTTGGCAGAAGTGAAAGTAGTAATAACCGCCCGCCCCGCGCCGCTTACTAGAGTGCGCCCTACGTCGCCGTCAAGCCAGCACGCATTCGCCGCCGTGATGTTGATACCGTCGCCGGTGACAGCCGAAAGAGTCAAGGTACCGCTGCCTATCTCGGTGCCTAGCGGCGTATCGGCGTGAGTCGCCGGCGGATTAAAGGATACCGCGCTTAGGGTGAACTCATCTGGCGATACTGCTATTCTGGCGAGCTTTTGCACCGGGTAGATGCCGGTGCAGATATACATGACATCGGCGGATTGAAAGCTGCCTATCTTGATAAGGTCAAGGTCGGCAATGCCGAACGGTGTGACTAGCTCATGGGGTATCGCCGGGTTAACCGGGTCCATGAGCGGAACGCCGTCCTTGAAGAAGCGCACATAGAAGTCGCCAAACTCCAGCATGTAGGCTTGAGTCGACGAGAAGCGGAAGTCTATAAGTCTGACATCGGCATTCTCCAGCCCGCTATATTTAGCCTTGGCGCTATAGGCAAATCCTTCACGCCGCTTGACACCACCCATGGTGACGGGAAGCCAGTTTCTGAGGATACGGCAGGCGGAGGAATACTTCTCGGTCTTGTCCTGGCGTGCCTCGAAACGGGGGGAGACTTCGCCGACATTGAGCGCAAAGTTAATTCTGGAAACATTGAACGCCATCAGTAATTGCCATAACCACCATTCCGCACGTCGATAAAGTCAGTCGACACCTCTATCTCGCGGTTGCCTTCGCCCTCGTCCACGCCCACGGCTTCATCGAACTCGCGGTAAGCGTCCATCAGGAACTTCTCCGCCATCTTGACATCCTTGCCGAACGAGGCGGCAAGCCGTGACGCCAAGAGCGCCGCACACGCATTGAATAGCAGCCGGTCCCACCTGTTCACGTCGGTAATGTTGGCTTGGTAAATGATGGCGGCATTCTCTAGGTGGCAGTAAAGAACGCGCTTGCCTTCGCTGTCCACTTCCCAGGAAAAGACATGGCGCTGATTGGTGTACGGGAAACAGATAAGTCGGCGCACCGCTAGGCAGTCCGATGGTGTGCGGTAAGCATAAGTCCACTCGCCGAGGCTTTCATTGTTGGCGGTAAGCGACAAAGTTGCCCGGCGCCGCGCACAATTCCAGTCGCGCATTCTTAGGACTTGCTCCTTGGTGTTTGCCAGGTGCGCGTTGATTGCCACCACCGTCTTGTTGTTTAGAGAGGTCAACAGCGACGGCACGGAGTCTTGTCCGATAAGTGCTAGGGCTTGGTTGGCAAGGTCGGTGTCTGTGCTCATATAATTACCTTTATCGGTGCGCCGCCGGTGGTTAGGACGTGGATTTGCTTTGCGCTGGAAATAACAACCTTTACCGTTGTGCCGCTGTCGGTAAGCACCGTGCAGGCGATGCCATCCGGCGCTATCAAGACTTGCACTTCATCACCATCGGATATGGCGAGTGGTCCCTGTAACGTGGCGGTAGCGCCGGTAATGGTGTAAGTGCCAGGTTCAAGGTTGAGAGCGCGACCTACCAAAGCCGTTAGGTCGGCGCCGGTAATGGCATAAGTCCCGGCTTCCAATTCAAGCGTCCGGTCCGCTATAGGCGTTAATACTGTGCCGGTGACGGTGTAACTGCCAGCCTCTAATTCAAGCGTCCTTGCCGCCAGTGTCGTTAAGTCAGCGCCAGTGACAACGTAGGTGCCAGCCTCAAGGTTGAGATCATAGGCGGTTGGCGTGCCGCTGTAATCCAACGTGGCGCCCGCGCCACTGAGAACATAACTCCCCGCTTCAAGATCGAGCGAGTAAGCGTTGAGTGCCGGCTTATCCGGCCTGTACATCGTCGGCGGACGATAGGCAATGCGAATCTTCGAGTACGGGTTAGGCCAGTCGTGTTGTAAGAATGGCTTTTGTTTTTCCGGTAGCCGTACCGTGTAGCCGTAAGCCGCGAAGTTTAACGGTCGAGGGTTTGGATTAGGCCAGTCGGTTTTGGCGAATGGCGCCTGCGCTGAAGGGACATAGACGAAGGTTACGTCAGCGCCAGTGAGAGCATAACTACCAGATTCGAGGTTAAGTGAATAAGCGTTGACTGTCGCCTTTTCAGATCGAAATACCCCTGGATGGCGAAATTTAATCCTACGCTGTGGGTTGGGCCAATCGTTTTGAACAAAGGGCGCCTCGGCTGAAGGAACATAATCGAAGGTTACGTCGGCGCCAGTTGTAGCGTAGGTTCCGGCTTCAAGGTCCAGGGCGCGACCCGCTAATGGTGTTAAATCCGCCCCGGTGATGGTATAGGTGCCCGCTTCAAGATCGAGACTTCGATCTACGGCGACGGTTAGATCAGCGCCGGTTATAGCATAACTGCCAGCTTCAAGATTGAGCGCACGCCCGGCTAGTGGGGTAAGGTCGGCGCCAGTAAGCGCATAAGAACCAGATTCGAGGTTTACGGCGCGGCCAGCTAATGGGGTAAGATCGGCGCCGGTTATCGAATACGAACCGGCTTCAAGTTCAAGCGAATAGACGCTAACGGTCTTTACTGACCGATGCACCTCTGGATGACGGAATGATACCCTGCGTTGCGGATTAGGCCATTCGGTTTGAGAAAATGGCGTTGGTACCGATTTAAGCGTCGTCCCAAGTAAATTGGGGATCGGTTGAGCAATGATTGCCGCAAACGACGATACGGCAATAATTTTAGTGATTAACGGAAGCCGCTGAGTTTGAGTGCTGACAGCGCCGTAGGTTTTACCTAAAAGGTTCTGAACCCAACCAGCTTCATTAGCCTGGTTGTATCGGCGCGGTGGCGATTGGTATGAGTTAAATGCCATTTTAGAACCATGACATCATTGCAAGCGGACCAGGGATGGCAATAACTTCCGTAACTGCAAGCGTGGCAAACGCCAAGTCATCGACGCCTACACCGCCCCACTGAATCGAATAGTCTGCCGTTCCTGCCGTCGTCTGATGCTGCACGCCGCAAGTAAAGTTGCCGGCCAAGTCGGTCGTGCTGTCTTTGGTGGAGGTTGCGTGCACGGTCAGCGTTGTGTTGGCGGTGACGCCGCTGTAACACACCGCAAAGGCCATAGAACTTCGCCCCGCATATTGGAGCGTTAGGATAGTTGGGTCGGCAGCCGCGTTATTGTCTCGGGTATCGGAATCAATAACCATCAAGTTAGCGGCACCATCGAGGGAATACGCAGCGCCAAAAATATCTGTGGTGGTGCCCGATGTCAGGTCAACCGTGATGGTCTGCACACCAGTGGGAATACCCGATCCCCAAAAGTAGGCGTAGGACCGTCCTGGTTCAGTTGTGGTATCGACGGCGGTGCAACAACGCTGGAGAACCGCTGTGCCGTAAGTAACACCCACCACCAAGTCGGTTGACTCGGTGCCGTGCGCTAATAGGACAACAACGCCTTGGGGTGAGGCAGCATTGAAGCTGCTCCACGTCATTGGGTCCGACGTGTCGATGCGCAAGCTCTCGGTTATACCCGCAACGGTGACAGTCATTAAAACATTACCGCCCCAAATAAAGTTGTCGGAGTATACTCATACGCGCCTATGTCCGGCAGTCCATAGATAGGAGCGCCTATGAAATCCACAGTTAATCCAACATCAACTCCTGCATTCTTAGCTGGTGATGCTGCTTGTAAAGTAAAATCGTCGTTGCCGGGATCGGTCAAAAGCGGGTCTGCATTGACCCCGTTGGTATCGTAAGTGGCTTGCCATGTGGCCCATGATGGAAACGCGCCATTGTGATTGATGTTAGGCGCTCCGTCTGCCCGCCAATGTAGATTGTAGTCGATAGTTGCCGCCGACTGCGTGACCATGTTCAAAGTGCGGCGGGTATCGGTGGCAACAATAAGATTATTCCGCATGTCAAACGCGGTTAAATTATCCGCGATTTTCACCTCTTGCTGAGTCGTTCCGCCGTTCTTCCAGATGGTGTTATTCCAAATCGTTAGGCTAAGAGTGCCGGCGCCCTTGGTCTGCTCAGTGATACCCGATGACGTTTCGGCAGTATTGTTGCCGTAAATCACGTTGGAATAAATCGCATAGACAACATTGGTCGAACTGTTTTGTCCTGCCTCGACGCCGGAACTGGCATTGCCGTAAATCTCGTTGCGGTAGACGTTAGCGGAGCCGATTAACTTGATGCCATCACCATAAAGGTGCCCGTAAATCGTATTTTGGTAAATGTTTGTTACGACTGCGCTAGTAAGAACATATATTCCGTGACTTAATCCCGCTGTGTTGCCAACATGGGTATTGTCGTAAATTGTATTGCCGAAGATGTTAAACAAACCCAAATAACCCTGAATACCACTGTACTGTTGGTTATTAAAAACCGAAACCAACCCATTCCCGGTGATCGTGTTGTTTTTCAGTTCACCACCGACCGAGTAAGCGTTGTCGACCCAAATACCCCATCCGCCGTTGTTTCTGATTGTGCAGCTATCAACGATTGCGTTTATCGCTGTGGTCGATCCTCTTAAATCTATTCCGTCTAGTGCAGATCGTTCAAGGATGCAGTTTTGAACGATGTTATTGGTTACGGTCACGCTGCCAACGACGATGGAGTGAGAATTGCCATCTCTCAATGTCAATCCGTCAATCGTGATATTCGTTTTATCGTTGGTGTAAATTGCCTCGGCACGTTGGCCGACTTCCATTGTATAACCTGCGGGATCATCGTCGCCAGTTGTCCGAATATAAACCTGCCCGCCACCTGCATCCCAAAAGAATGTTCCTGCGGTTAGATTGTTTTTAGTAGTGATTACCTCGCCCAACCGGGTATCGGTTTCATAAACTATACTAGGTTGTACGCTAACCACTTTTTTGTAGGCGTCGAAATTGGTCGATGACCCCAATGCGCTCAAGCCGGATGTATAGATAGTACCTATTACGGTATCGGTAATCGCTTCAGTAAACACAAACCATTCATCGTAATTTAACGCGCCGTCAGCAGCGCCTATAAAAGCAAGAGACTGCGCGGTATTTAGAGCGACTGAGGTGCGAGTAACCGTAGTTGATTCCTTGACACCATCTATCCAAAACGATATTTCGTCATCGGCACCTGCGTTTGCGACGTTTTCACCGTTCCATCTAAGGACAACATGGTGCCATCCATCGCCGGTGTACGCAGCGCCCGCTTGGTCGATTGTGGCCGTGCCGCCAGCGGAATAGACTCGCGCTCTAAATTTACCGATAGTTCCGCTGCCCGCAATCAACCATCCCCTACTTGAAAAATCGCTATGCGCTGCCATTGAACGAAAGGCGGCAAAATTACCCTTGATGTTTATCCAGCCGCCAATAGTAAAACCCGTCGTTGTACCTTTGAATGGAAAGGTCGCAGACTCATTTGCTAGTGTGATAAAGGCGTTGTCACTGGTCGTTGGGGTTGCTATCGAATATGTCCCTTCATGGTGCGTAGCCGATTGGGCTGCTGATCCTGCCCATGTAAGATTATTAACCCCGTTACCATCGAGTGATGGCGAAGCAGCATCCTCAAAATACCAGTATGAAAGTGGCATTGGCGAAAGCGGCACAACGGTAACGATGTTTTCAAGTGTCCAACCCGTTACAATATCGGAGCCGCTAATGATTGGCGCAGCCCCGCTGCCGTATGTGCCTAGGGTGATGACATTACCGGCGCTACCCGATGATGGCATTGTCAGCATCTCGCGCCAAACTTCACCCTTCTTGAACAGGATCGAATCACCGGCAGAGAACGACGACCCATTGACCTTGGCAATGGTTTTCCACGCCAAGGCTTCACTCAAGCCGGTATCGCCATCGTCACCGGTTGTAAAGTCAACGTAGTAAATCGCCACTGTTTAATCTGGTTCGATTACGATATGGCTTGCAAGCGCCGTCGATGCCGTCGAACCCGTGTGCGCCGACAAACTAATCTCGCCCACGTTGACCGCTACGCCGTACTGCGAGATTTCTTCACCTGGCGCTGCCACCCATCGGACGATGCCGCCGAATGCGTTGAACGAGAGTTGCAACAGATGAAACGCGGCGTTTCTCTGCGGCATGGTCGTGGCGCTGAATCCCGGTGTCGGTGGCGCTGCCAGCGCGGCAGTATGCACGGTCAACGGCGTGAACGAGCCGTTGGTGCCGAGCGTGATCGAGGTCGCGGCAACTGTGGAGTCGCGGCCCACAACCATAATCATTGGCGCCGAGGCTGTGGCTTGGCCGCCCAGGTACACCTCGTAAGTCCTGATGAACTGCGTCGATGAACCAAGTACAAAGCACGCCCCGTTCGCCGTCATCGTGGCGCCGTTGCCGACTACCGTTGCCGTCCAGGTCGGATTGCTAAAACTCCATTTAGCCATTAGCTTTCTCCTTTTCTTCCTTTACTCTATCCAATTGTTCACCTAATTCGCGCAGCGCAGAGGCCACGGTTGGACGAAAAACAACCGGACATCCGCTTACATGAATAAACTGTCGGCGCTCGCTATCGATCTGATCCCAATAGCAGTCAAGCTCGCCAATACACGGCAACAACTTCTCCACCTGCTCGTCATATTTATCCATCGCTAGTCTCCCGTCACAATTATCGGCCCGCCGTGGTGAGCCGCTTTTTCCGCCGCTTCGATAACCTTCATCCACGGTCTGCATTCCAGCCCGCACGCCGGCTTGTCGCACACATAATGATCGCACTTCACGCAGTAGTGACGCGGACGTTTGCGCGTGGGTGATAGCACCACCACTGAGCCGCAATGAGAGCATGTCACCGTCGGCGACTCCCACACTTGCCCCTCGGGCGCGAGCGCGTTGCCGGGACTCGCCCGGTGGTCGATGATAAGATAGCCTTCTTTTGTGCGTTGACTGCTCATAAGCAAATCTGCGCCATTAAGTTTGTGGAGCCTAAATCTCCGCCGGAAAAATCGTCTATCGAGTCAGAACCCGCTGCTCCGGTAAATAACGGAATACGAACGCCAATAGAGCCAGCCGCAGTAATGTCACCATTACTTACGGTTAGAATCGTTCCGCCGTTGCGTTTTAAGGTAAGGTTGGTGCCATTGACTTCAAAATAAATAACGTCATTCAACTGCCACGGTGTAGTATCTTCTCCCGATATTGCGGTTGGAGTGCCGGTAATGATTTTAAGTATTTGCGTCCGTGGAATAGAAGGAACATGCTGTGCTTGGTACATTGTTCCGACGCCATCGTTAAGACGCAGAATTAAACCCCAAGTTGCAGCCAAGCCTGCTGTTAACGCTGAGATGGTGTATTGCACAAACTGATTCGCGCCTGGAGTAGCAGCATTCCAGTAGGCGCCAGAATCACCACCACTACTTGACGAACATAATTTTTGACTAATAATTTGGACAACATTGTATCCACTTAGCGTAGACCAATTGCCGCCAGCGGGATTCGCATCTGCTCTATTAAAGTCATCAGTTATGACAGCCATTAGGGCAACTCCACGTCTTGCCAGCCCGATCCGGCCTCAACCGCCGCTAGTAGTGTGGCGTCAGCAGTTTCTGCTGTGTAAGAATAAAAGCTCGATGGGTTAAAAATACTTTCGGGATTTAGTTCCTCAACGGTTGCACCATCCAGGAGATACTCGCCAATGCACTTAGCATTAGCAGCCAAGCCATTAACTGTAGTGTTGAGCAGTAGGGTGACACCGCTTATATGTTTTTTGTAAATGTCATTCTCGGAATAAAATTTAACATTGTCACCCGCGTACACTCCTGAAATAGTGCGGTCCAGATAATTGTTGAAAGCATGTACCTTCGCCCAATGAGCCAGCGGATTTCTGACGTAAATCGCTTGGTAATGGTTATGATGCAGCGTAACCGTTATGCCGTCATCTACAGTCTCACCGAATGTAGAGATAAGTATAGCCTTATCGCCCCAACCCAACTCAGCCGCGCCCGTACCACCATCACCGCCGCCAGAAGTCGTCGGGAATTTGCACCACGATACGGTAATTCCGTATGGCGCCACGTCGTTGCTGGGGTTGGCTGTACCCGATCCAATGTAGATGATTTCATCCGTCGCGTCATGGAATGTGCAATGATCTATCCAAACATTTGAAGCATCCTCCCCAACAGCTATCATGCAATTGCTTGTGTTGTCCTCCATCTTGATGTTGTGAATAATGACATTAGAAATGGGTCCATTACTTCCCGCATCCCACACGCCAATCGTAATACCCTTGTTTGAAATCGTGATGTCCTGTCCCCTGCCATCGATTGTTTTGTTCGATCTGATACCAATGACTGTTGACAGTGTAATAGTTCCTGATACGTCGAAGACGATCCAATAAGGCGTTGTTGACTCCGCCCCTGCGCGAAGCGAACCGGCGCCGGAATCGTTTAGGTTGGTGACGTGATAGAGTGCGCCGCCAGCGCCGCCGGTGGTGTCTTTGCCAAAGCCGACGACGTTGGCAAGGATGTTCTCCCATGGTCGCAGATTGCTGGAACCTGCCGGCAAACCCGGCGCTTCGTAAGTTACTGTAGGCGCCACTATCCCATCCCCGCGCCGGTCATGCCCAGTTTTCCCGGGTCCATGCTGAACTCGAAATGTCTTCGACCGCATACTTTGCAACGCTCCACCACGAGGTCCACCTTCAATTGGTGCGGCTCGCAGTTCTCTTTTATTCGGCAACACTCGACCGGCCTATCTTCTCGTGGAATGTAAGTGGCGCGGTAAAGTTCGCCTAATTCGGTGTCGCTCATGTAAGCGTAAAAATGTTGCCGGCTACGCCAACGGCGGCGTTGCTAAACTTGGCGCTGAATGTCTCGCCGTTGCCCAACGTCAAAGGTGACCCATAATCCCACCAGCATATTAAGCCAGTAGCCACGGTGCTATTTTGAAGCACGACATACTGCCAGCTTTGCCAATCGGCAGCGGTTGCCGTCCACATGAGCGACGTACCGCGAAGCCGTCCAGTGCCCGCTGGACTCTCATCGTATGTGTTGAGCGTGTCCTCACCGCCAGCCGTATAGCCGGTGCCGGTCGGTTGCGTCACGTCGGTTAGTACCGTGTCGGTGTTGACGATTGGATCGGTGGCGCGTACTAAAGCAATCTTCAGCGCGTCCGTATTAAGATTGACGCCAAGCCCAATCTGCTCGGCAAAGTCGAGTATCTTATTGTATGTTGCCATCACTCCCCCTAAAGTTTATGCGCCGCCTTGAACGCCTCGAAGGCTTTCTTTACTGCGTCGAGTTCCGCCTGCTTTGCCGTCTTTTCCGCTCCAAGCTTGTCAATCTCCCTGCTGTACTGCGCGCCTAGTTCCCCAAGCTGCTCCATCTTGCGGTCATGATCCGCTCTAGTCTTGGCAAACTCGGCAGAAAGCGCCGCTGTCTTTGTAGCCATACCGTTAGTGAAATCGTCAAACGCTTTACGCGCCACGTCGGTTTCCCGCGCCAGCTTCGCCTTGCTGGTTTCGAGCACGGCTATCTCGTCGGCGAGCGCCTTCTTGCGTGACTCGTCCTCTTTGGTCGCCTTGGCGAATGCCTTCTCGGCGGCTTCCGCCGATTCGACAATCTCGATACACGAGGTTATCGCGGGGGCGAACTGCATCATCGGCTTTAACGCTTCTCTGATTTGTATGGCTGTCATGGTCATGGAAGCCCCCTATGGAGTGGTGTAACCGATTATCGTGATTTTGGTTAATTGTGTGGCGATGCCCAACACGCAGATTGCATGTCCGGCGGTGATATGGATTGGCGTTTGAAGCTGAATGATTTGCACCGACTGCGCATTGGTCACGCCGACGTATTTGGTGCTTACGTTGTCGGCTGGCAATACCGCCGTGGTGCTAGTGCCGCAATTTGTCCCGGTGCCCGACTGGATAGACCACTGATTCGCCGTCGAAGTCGTGGACTGATTGATAATCGTGGTGATGTGATGCTGTTTGTCGGTAACAACGGCTTTTATTTCGGCTAATGAGGCGCCGACACCCGCGTGTCCCACGGTCCATTCCTGGGCGGCGCTGCCCTGGCGGGTGTACCATTGCGCGTCGGCTGGTCGCGTGTTCATCATTAACGCACTCAACCCGAACCACACCAACACAACAAGAAGTGCTATACCGGCGCGATACTCTTGGATTACTTTTAACATGAGTGCTCCTTCGGCAGTCCTAAAACGACGCGGCTTTGAGTTCCATCGCACCACTCTTTAATTTGCCAACGGCTTTCAATCTTGGCTTGCCACCAGTGAGGCGATTCGATGGTAAGGTGCAAATCCTCGATAATCTCCATGTCGCTAAAATCTGCCGTGCTGGAAGGTACATGAGCGATGGTAAGAAGCCCGCCTTTGCGCGTAATCTTCGCCATGCCGTCCAGTGTCCGGTCGACATACTGCGGCGGTATATGCTCCAGCACATCGCAACAAAGTATCCAGTCGAATACCGGGAGGCCGTCGAGTTCCCACATATTGCCTTCGATGAATGGCAAGTCCACCTCACGCACGTCGACGAAATCGAACAACGTCACGTTGAGAACCCTGGGTTCTCCCCCTGGCATTTTCTTTTTATAGTCAGCAAGGTATTTACCAGCCCGCCCGGTACCGCAACCCAAGTCGATAACGGTGTCGCCCTGCTCTCGCGCAGAAGAAAAGAGAAAGTAAGCGGCTACACGCTCGCCTGGCGAGCCTCGGCGATAGGACTTATGCTGATAGGCACGCCAATACTTGCGCTTCTCCGATTCGAGGTCGGCTAAACTAGACTGCATCATCTGCGCGATCTTCCACCCAACCACCATACTCTTTGGTCGTTGCACTGCTTGGGCTTGCCGGTCTTTGGAAACGGCAGATAGTGTTGCCGGCTTTGTTGACTGCCATGTGCGCGTTGGTCCAGGTGTGGTCGGCTATCTTAGCCTTGGCCCATTCTTCAGCGGCTATGCGCCCTACGGCGGTATCAGCGAAATTTGCCATTGTATTATTCCTCCCTTAGCGAGCATTGCCCGCGCCTGATAAGTGAAATGAGATGGTCATCTTCGGCTGGCCCGGCGTTGTGCAAACAAAACCCTTCCTTGATGGAACCATACGGGTCGGCAAGTAGGATAGGCATGTCGGTGTAGCGTTTGTCGTAGACGGTGCAGCGCGTAGACATCGGCATACCAGCGATACCGCCAATATCGAGATACTGGCACTTGAAGTTGCCTATCCAGCAACAGTTGCCGCATTGATTACAGTGTCCAGAGATACTCACGAGTCCATCCTGACATGCTATGCAATGTTTTCTTAAACTCCGGGTTCCGGTTTACTTCCGCCTTGAACTGGCTCTGTACTTTCGAGTATCCGCCATTGATCGTGTCGTCCGGTTGCCAAAAGCACGGTGTTGAATCTGTAGGGCATCCACAAAGTACGATAGGTTGGCAACCCATCAAGTGAGCTACTTGCGCTGCGAACAAACCTGAAAGAGCAAAAATAGGTGTCAGTCCCATCCATTGGTGCCATTCCCTTTCTCCATATAAGCCGCCGTCATGTACCCTGAAATCCTTATTGCCATATCCCTTGCTAGTTGCATCGCGCCTGAGTCCTACCCAACAATCAAGTTTCGGAGTGTGAAGAGAAACCATATGATCCACATGAGGAAGATAGACGCCAACATCGTTAGCAGCAAAGATAACGCATCGGCCCATTGCTGACTCGGCGGCCTTAACTTCCTCAAAGACTCCCTTCGCATTCCCGGCGACTATCGCCGGCTGGCCGCGAAGTTCTCCTAAGAGTTCTTCGCAGCCTTCGCCAGTGTATCCGCTCGACTCCCACACTACGCCACAAAGCGAAATGTGTAATAGAATATCTTCGTGGCTACCGGAACAACCGCCGCCCAAGTGGCGATTACAACCTGGTCCGTTGTCGGCTTGTAGTGGTGCCCGGTGGCGTTGATCGTGGCAATCGCCGCCACGTCGCAATCGAACGCCGTGATGTACTTGTCTGCCGTGGCGCTGGTGCCGATTGCCAGGGTCAAGCTGGCGCCCGCTGAGGCGCCCATAGCCTCGGTCGTTACCGTGGCACCGATGCACTTCCAGCCGGCCCGGTGGATAAACAGCTTGACTGTGCCGCTGGCCGTTTCTGACGTTCCGACAACGTAGGTGCCGGCGCCGACCGTGTGCGAGTCACTGATAATAATTTCCTCGCCGAACCGCTCCGTTGACCGGAATGGCCTGCCGAGAATGTCGTGGTTCTGATACGACGTTGAGCGAAGCTCGCTCGCCGTGCCACGACTCGATAGCAATACCCGCTTGATGAACTGAAACATATGAATGTCCTCTCTAGGGCGTTCTCCATTTCCACCCTAATTAGCTGAAGTTGTTGTTTAATTTTCCTTGGCGATAATCAAAACGACTGCACCTTCCCACAAGCGCACGGCGCCAAACGTCGCACTTATGTAGACCTGATTGTCATAGTTGAGGTCGTCACGTTCACTCACCCTCGGCGTGAACTCCTGACCACTCGAAAAACCTACTGCGCTTTTCGACATCGCAATCATGCTTCGGCTGTTAGCGTCGTACATCGGCAGGATGGTCTGCAATGCGACGGCGGTGGCGTCGTCCACCCAAGTGGTTTGATCGCCATAATCCTGAACCAATGTCCAATCGAACCCTTGCCACGCATGACCATTCATTGAACCACTGTCCATGATTCTCGGAGTGCTGGTAAAATCTGAAGATGACGCCTGCGTGATTGCCATGATGTCGGTTTCTTGCCCGGCACCGTAAAACATCACACGGTTTTGTGGGCCGGTCGGCACATAGCCTTTAGTCAACAGCACGCCTGCGCTGATGATGACCGTCAGGTTGATTGCCGTGTTGGTCGTGCCGACGATCCGGCTGGTAAGCATGGCCTGGGTGCCATAGGTCATTTGACCTGTGGTGCCGGAAGTCGTAATTACCATGGCATCGCCTACCGCCGCCGATAGTAACGCCGCATCACGCGAGCGCACCGCAGCCGCCGAGAGTTCGCGCACATACTCGGACTGCGGGTTGATAAGCGCCCGCACCAAGTCGACGTTTTTGCTGACCAAGCAGGCGCCGCCAATAGACTGCACCGGACAGCCGCGCCGGGTGTGGTTGGGGTTGAGAATAGGTGTGGTGCTATGCGCGCCGATTGGCACCAGCATGACACCGCCCATCCGTTCCCAGGTGTCGATCGCTGCGCTAACGCCCATGTGCTTGACGGCTGGAGCAATCTTGTCGAATACGACGGCTTCGCGCTGCTCCATGTTGGCGAGAATGTTTTGGTTGAATTGATGGACATATGCCATCGGAAAACTGGTACTCATGGATTTATCCTTTCAGGGTTATATACTCTCGGCAATTAAGCGAGACCGAGAATCGCCCGGTGGAGGTGCCCGCATTGCACGGACTCCATCTGACTCGTCGTGAGTCAACGCCACGGCTTTCCGTGGAGCCATCGGACTAACCTTGAAAGGTTAGGTGCCCGAAGAAAACGCTTACCTAATCGTCTTTTTCACCCTTGCCCGCCGGAGCATCGCCGCGATAGTAGCGGTCAACGATCTCGTAGGGTACTCCACTTAGGCGCACGGCATCGCTTCTGCTAATACCGTTCTTTTTCATTCTGCCGATTGCTATCGTCATCGCGCCTGACTCCCAAACATCCTTTTTAACGTCTATTGAATGCTGGCGCTTCATAAGAGTTTTTTTGTCTACCATTATTTCAGACATTGCATTTCTCCTATATTTCTATCGTACCCGGATAACCCTTTTTCATCAACTGATTAACATACTCGGTAACGTCGGGATCGCCCTGGTGATACGCTTTGTACTTGGGGTTTTCTTTGTTACGGATGATGTCCTTTGCCTCCAACACCGCCGCATTGCCGTCGTGCGACGTTGCCCCGTTAGCCGTACCACCGAAATCAGTTTGAGTCATTTTCGCCACCAGTCCTATTAGTTTTACCATTGCCGGATGATCGCCTAGCGCCAGCGCCTTGTTCTCCGAGGCTTGCCCGTATGGAGCCACACCATCGTTGAGTAAGTCCTTGAGTTCGGGAATATCGCGGGAGAGCAAGTCTACGTTCTGCTTGTACTCGGCAATGCGTTGGGTCGACTCGCCCTTGAATATATCCGCCATCAGCGCGTCGACGTGCTCGCCCTGAATAAAGTCCACTTCGGCGCCCTTGGCAGGTAGGAGAGCGGGTAGAATATCCTTAGCGAAGGTTTCGACTAGCCCCGCCGCTTGCGTCTTAGACAGTCCTAGCTGGTGCGCTTTTTCGCGGAAAACGCCTAGAGTCTTATCGGACTTGATGACTTCATCGGCCATGCCGTCAAACTTGAACTCGTAATCGTCGGCTTTTGCCGGCGGCATACGGTCGGCGAATACATGCTGGAGTTTCGGCAAGTGTTGAGTCTTCCAGGCTTCGAGTTCCTTGGGATCGTTGCCGGGTATCGCCACCGAGCGGCCCTGGTACGACTCCATCTCACTGAAGCCCTTCACCAGCGAGCCAACATCGTTGTACTTTTGTACTGCCGAACTGCCGCGTAGTTCCTCGGGTAGACTCTGCACTATGTCGTCAGGTAGCATTACATTTCCTCATTCAATTTGACTAAGACAGCCGTCCTACTCATGGCGATGGTCAGAATGGTGCGCGATAAGCGCCGCATTCCTTCAGCCATGCCGCGCTCAAATTCCGTAGCGCCCTCCACGTCCTCTGAAATAATAGTGCTGAAATAATCCCACAACACACCGCCCTGGAATACCGCCGCCCGTATTGCCTCGTCGATTTGCTCAGGGGTGCGCTCGACATAAGTGAGCCTGATTTTACGCTGCCGCTTCATCAAGCTGCTTATCCCACTGGTTGATAAACTCCACTACATCCTTGAGTGTCGGTTCATGGTCGTAGCACTGACTCATGCCCCGATTGTCTATCTTCAAAAAGAGTTGATACGGCATTAACTGAGGCGTCCTGCCGGGTAGTATCGAGTAGTCGCAAAATACCTTCATGCCGCTGCCTGACCTCCGCTTGCACCTTCTCTTGTTACCTTGATATACGGGGCAACTTTTCCAGCGGCTTCTGCCGCCCCCATGCCGAGTGCCGCCATCTTCTCGGCGTTCTGCTGCGCGAGCAGCTTGTTGACCTTCTGGTTGAACTCGTACTCGCTGATAAGCATGTCCTGGGTGCCGCGAATCTCGAAGAGCTTGCGGCTGACTTTCTTGAAGTCGACAAGCTGAAGTACCTGGGGGTCGAACTGTTGAATACCTGCAAGGTCGGCGACGGACTGCTGGAGGTCGGTTATCTCCTGGTTTCTTGCTGCACGCGCCAATGGCGATTCGTAGCTTACGGCTAACGCGCCGTCCACCGCACCTTGTCTGAGAATGTCGGGAGGTTCTTGCAACATGCCGGCGTGCGCCATGTTGTCGAGCGTGACGTTGATGACTACGCTTTGATAGTCCTGTTCAAGGCGGGAATATACCGGACCTTGGATTTGCTGGAGTAAATTAAGCCGGGCATTCGTTTCAAACGCCGTAAGTTCTGGTTTTTCTCTGCTGAGGAGATTAAGGATTTCAGAGACGTGGTAGATACGAAGTATCTGCTCGACTTTCCTTTTACGCATGAGATCATCGGCTTGCCAGTTAGGCTGGTCAAACAACTGTCGCACAGAGTTGTTTGGATCAGTGACAACAGTATCGCCTCCAGCTCTCTTATTGAGAATACCGTTGATGATAGAATTTCTTTTCGATAGAGTCGGCGGGTCAAGCTGGCGGTCCCACATGAGCATTTCTTTTTTATCTGCTTCATTCATCGTCCTCGCATCGGGCAGCGCCATTTCACTAGGACCGCGCCCGTAAGGCTCACCGGCTATCAAATCGTAACGCGCCACTGCCACCGGGAATAGCCGGTAGCCCGACTCACGCACCAGCCTTAGTTTTTCTTTCTCCACCCAACATGACGCCCAGGGTAGTTGGTTGGACTTCTTGAGTTTGGTGCCGGAGTATTCGAGATTCTCGCGTGGACTGATGGAGTGTAGAAACGTCACGTCACGGTAGGGAGTCTTGTCGAGTTGACGGTTAAGGTCATCGGATAAGCCGTAGTTTACTCCGCCGTCCTCTTCGAACATCTTGTGCGCATTGACTAGCTTGATAGTCACTTCCCGGATAAAGGTGTCTATCTTGCCGTCCGGTCCCTCACACATAACGTAACTGCCAAAGGGAATAGCTGTGTAACGCAGTTGATTCAGTCCATTGCGGGTCTGCGGTACCATCTCGCACAAAAGCGGTCCATTGCCCATATTGATCCAGGAGTTGATGGCTTGGCCGTTACCCTGGTAGAAGTTACTGCGCCGGAATGCCAAGAGCATTGCGGTGGTCCAGTCCTTGAGACAATTAGCGGCATCGGAATCCTCGTTTATTTCCGGGTCGGAATGCCCGAGTCCAAACCAGCGGGTAGCCGAGTTGCACACCGCGCCCTGGATAAACTGGCTGAGAATGAAAGAGCCGTAGGTGGCCGTCGAGTCGAATATCTTGCGGGTGCGCCTCTCGCCTGGCGCCCTGGTGCGCTCAACGTCTTTGTAGAACGGGGCTATGTAGTCGATAACATCTTGTACAATGGTGTCAAGGTTCACCCTCTCTGCCTTGAGCGTTTCGTAATTCTTGGCGATGGACTGAGGTAGGTTCATTATTGTCCGACATTGCCGAGATTAGTGCCGGTGATAATGGTTGAACTACGACCCTGTGCCATCATGGAGCGGCGCCGGGCCTCGGTTTCAGACTGTTGGATTTGCGTACTTGCCGTCGATGGCGGGGTTTTCTGCTTGGGGAATTTAGGTGGTGGTGCGCCGGCGAACATATCTCTTAGCATCATGGGCGGGGTACTCCTAAGAACCATTACTCGCTTTTAGGCTTGCTTGTCAATAGGTTATCGGTTATAAGCGGCTATGAACATGATGGTGTTCACAATCAATCGTTTTTAGTTTGCGCGGTCAGACAGCCAGCCCCCAAAGCTGGTGCTGCCATCACAGCGGTCTGGCCGCGCATTTTCTAGGAGTACCATGGACAAAGTCGACGCGGAAGAATTTACTAAATCACTAGGTCAAATTGTCGGCGGGTCGATGCGGCAGATTGAACTGGCAGACAAACTAGGCGTGCCGAAGGCTTTGGGAATGAAGCTGCCCGAATGGGTGAACGAACACCTTGGCGGCTATGCGAAACTCGCCAAGCAGGACCGCATCAAACTGATTCTTGAGTACAAGACTGAGGAGAAACTTAGCACGCGCAAGATTGCCGAACGGTTAGGAGTCGGCAAGGATACAGTGCGCCGTGATTTAAATGGCGCAAATGCGCCAGCCATAGATGAGGAAAGTGAGTTAGATCAAGGCACCGTTGACGACGAAAATGCAGAGAGTGGCGCAAATGCGCCAGCTACACCCTCCACCAAAGCCGCCCGCACCCGGACAGCGCACGAACAGATAGCCAAGTTCGCCTTCGATCAGCCAGCGGCGCCGGTGCCGGATGGCGATGCTATTCGCTTGGGTGATTTCTACGAATTATCGGCAGAGATAAAAGACGACACGGTAGACTTGATTTTTACCGATCCGCCCTACGACGACGAATCGTTAAAGTTGTTTGACCGCATGGGTGAAGTGGCAGCGCGTATTTTAAAGCCAGGCGCCAGTCTCGTCACCTATCTCGGACACATGCAGATATTGGAGGCCGGTCGACTTCTTTCAAAACATATTCGCTTTTGGCACCCGCTGTGCTGCATGCACGCCGGACCGTTTGCCAGGATGACCGAGTACGGAGTTATCGAGTCATTTAAGCCGATGCTGTGGTTCGTGAAGGGGACACGCAGCGACAAACACACATTCATTACCAGCGCCATCAGCGGCGCGCGAGAGAAAGATCATCACGAGTGGCAGCAGGCAGAAAGTGAAGCCGCTTACTTCATCGAGAATCTTAGTCCAAAAGGCGGACTAGTTGTTGACTTTTTTGCAGGCGGGGGAACGACAATAGTTGCCGCAATGGCACTTGGTCGACTGGTTATCGGTTACGAGATAGAAAAACGCCACTGGATAAAAGCCAATGACAGAATAAGGAAATCACATGACTCGCAGATTTAATACTTACTTCACTTGCGAACATTGCGGCAAGCGGTCAACAGCGGAAAGCGGCTTCGGTCGTTGGATGCGCAACAACAGCGAGTTAGACTCCGGCGCCGGAATTGTGAGAACCGACACCGACCACACTATCCTGCGATATAAAACTCACGACCAGGGACGAGATTTTCAACTGATAATGGACGTTGAAGTAAAAGAACACGGCAGCGAACCAGACCAATGCCAGATAGACATTTGTAATTTCAAACATCAACTAGCAATCAAGTGGTTGAAAAACATGCACGGGTCGAAAACAATTTACACTCACAAATTAAAATCGGCTATGTCGGGGAGATTGGTGCGGGTAAGATACTTCGGATTTCACTTGCTACAGTTTGAAAAAACCAACCCCTCTGATTCAACTTGGATAAAGTGGGATAGGCGCGTCATAAACACCAGACAACTTATCTCGCTTCTGACATTCGAGACACATCCGTACAAACTAGACAAAAGACTCGATACGTTTCTTCGAGATAGGCACAAACAGGAACCGCTTTTATTATCGAAGTGAACTAGGTTGCCGGTCGTCCTGATTAAGGTTAGTCAACACCTTAAGCGGGCGACCGGCATTCTCATTCATTCCCGGCACGCCGTAACGTGATAGCAGGTAAGTAAACGCATCGCCAAGGTCGGAGAAGATACTCGGCTTCTTGGGCAGTGCCGAGCGCAGCTCTCCGGTTGGGGACTTGGCATAGTACCAACGCCCGTCAAGTGCCCTTATCAAGTCCTTGGTGTAGGGTCCATCCTCGACGATAACGAACCGCTTGCGGTCAAAACTCCTGACCAGAATATCCTTGCGCACAGGCCACTGAACCGGCCCAGGCTCGAACCAGCCACCGCCTAGCATACTTTCGATCATCTTCAAGGCGGCATTCTCGATGTCGGCTTCCGATCCCTTCATTTTCTCCATGGTACCCTGGCTAGGGTCAAAGCCGACAAAGGCAAAGGTATCGGGGTCTCTCAGCACCCAAGGCGCAAAGCGCCCTAACCACGGAGTCACCATTTCTTCCATCAACTGCTTCATGCCGGCGCCCTTGATGAACAAGCCGGCCTTTACCCTAAGCGACCGATCGAGATACTGCGCTATGACGCAGGTAGGGGTATGGCCGAAGTCAAAACCCATGTATACCGGCTCTCCCGGCAGGCAGGGAATGATCTCGTTACTGGTATTGTCGTGGCGGGTAAAGCCCTGGGCGACCTGATCGCCCATCATAAGCACGCCGGGCTGACCCAAGATAAGCCTTCTCACCAAGTCCGGTCTATTCGCCAGCGAGTCCACCCACCCTAACCGATCGCTCTCAGAGGCACGCTCACCGGCTGGCACCCTAAACCACTGGGCATTCTTGACCGTCGACGACACCCCCATGCACATCTCCAACGGACTGCCTTGGGGGTAATCGTTGAAAACCGCCGGCCAGGGAAGTCTCATCTTGTTGAATATCTCACGGAATTGCTCAGGATGGGCAAACACCGGATCGTAAGTAGGGTTAGCCCGCTGCCATGTCCAATGATCCTCGTCGGGGTAGTTTTCCGTCGTCACCGCCGGATAGAAATGCGACGGTATGCGCCCGCTGGACTGTGAGGTCAACCCCAGGTTCCAGGCATCCTCACTTACCCCGCTACTCGTCACCATGACCGCGGACGGCGCCGGCTCCTCAAACCATATCCCCACGGTCTCCATCCTCATCCGGTCCATCGCCCCCTGATCCTCAATCCCAAACAGATCAACCCGTACAAGAGGAGTTCCAGCAAGGTAGAAAGTAGCCACATGATCGTTGTCACTAAGTCGCCAACCCCCCTTAAATATCGCATTCTCGAAGCTTTTAATGGTTTTCTGTTTGTGGGAGGTAAAGGTATCGGTTACTCCGACCCAGGGAACGGGGAGGGGAAACCCCGCCGCATGGTGCGCCCTGGCGTGCTCTATCGCCCCGACCATCCACCCGATCGTCTTACCGTCCCCCCGAGTCCCAAAGCAGAATATCTCCCGCCTATCCGGATGCTTCCCCCCATCCCTGATGGTCTGGACAAACTCGGCCACGACAGGCTGCTCCATGAAGCTGATCTCAGCCTTCTGGTTTGCCTGACGGGGGTCTATCTTGTGACGGAGTTTGGGCATTCAATTACTTCTCTGGAACACTTATCAGCTTGGCATGCTCAGGACAAAACTCCACACTGGTAAATGGACTGTGATGACCTATATCCCTCGATAACGTCAGCCATCCAGTTTTACTATCAAGTATTTCTCCAGCATGTATCTCCATCGAAGCATCACACCCCTTGAAGTCACACCTGATAATTACCTTATGGGACATCGGATAACTCCTTGTGCTGCCTGGGGTCTATCTTGTGGCGGAGTTTAGGCATGGGACTCCCTCGGACTATAAGCCCAGGCGATATGCCGAGAAAGCGGGTAGGGTATCTTGGCTATTATGGCCGAGGCTTGCTTGCGCCCTGATGACTTGGAATTACCACGGCGCATTGGGGTGTTATTCCATCCAAACGATCCGCCATATCCGCCAAGACCATCCTGCACGGACTTAAACTCCCGCTGACCCATTGGCATCAACGCCGGCACATCCCCCCACAAATAAAAACTCCCGTAATGCCACTTCGCCCTTCCCACCCACTTCTGCGCACCCCGGACATTCTCCACCACCATCGGTATCCTATGCCCAGCCGCATCGCTCGCCTCACACTGAATCCGAAAGCACGCCTCGAATAAGCTATTATCGGGAGGCGGCAACGCCTTGGCCCTACTCCACGGCATAGCCCTATAGCTATACCCCTGACACGGTGGACTCGCCACTATCAACGCGACATCCTTGAACTGTCTCCCATGAAGCGTCATCACGTCCTGAATCACCAACTGCCCAGGATACTCCCTACGCTCAATGTCGAACCCAACCACATCGAAGCCCTCAGCCAGCAAACCCTCTGTCCAGCCCCCCAACCCACAGAATAAGTCAATGGCTAACGGCTTCATACTTCCTCAAAGTGTTGCTTAAATGGCAATGGTGGGCGTTGTAGGGGTACTGTCGTCGTGGTCGCTAAGTGAAGCATGGACCCTTGATAGTTTAAAATGGGGGAAATGGGAAGGGGACTACTTAACGTGGAGGCGTATGGCCCTAAAAAAGGGGTCCCACCCCTCACCTCGTAGGCAAAACAACCCCCCCCATGCCACTACTACCAGCACCACACTCCACACTCCCTGTTCTACTCCTGAACACATAGAGATAACGCTATGTTTACATAATATACCATATCAGACACGATTAACTGAGGTATATCATGGAGTTACAGCTATCAAACAACTAAGGCTTTATGGGGTTTATTATCGTAGCTTCTTCAGGGTCATTACCTAATTTACTAAGGCCATTATCGGGTGTTATTGCCCTATTTCCTGAGGATGGATAAGAAATAGCTAATGCTACTGGTCCAACTGAATTCAAGCTAAACCCTTCTCTATATTGAGGTTTTAAGCCTTTTAGGAGTGCAATACGCTCGGAGGAAAACACTTCCCTGATATTACCTGTTACCTTACCTTTATAGACTATCGGCACCTCTCTACCTTCGATAGCATCAGCCAACATCTTACCCTCTAGAGTATCACCTAGTATATCCTTAGCGTATTCAACAGCTTGTTTATAATCAGGTTGTTGCATCCACCGATAATGTGATCTCCATTCAACGTCAGCTACCTTAGCTGCACGCTCGACCATGAAGGACGTTCTGAGTAGACCTGATATGAACTTAAGCTGACGAGGTTTTAGAGGTTTGAATACTGCTATGCGTTTGAGTTGATATGCACCTGGTAGGGAAACTGCATTATTGGCTGGAGGCATTATTCAGTGTCCATTACCACGGCCAAGCCCGGCAATGTCTAAAATGCTCGCAGCCGGCGCAAGGTCCTTGTTTTGTTCTATGATGCTATCCATGTATTTAAGTGCTTCGCATTTCTGTCTTGGGGGTTTATTCCTACTTACCTGCTCCGAGTCTTCATTCTTAATTGCCAATTTAATTGGCTCTTCGCTCTGAGACTTAGGTTTAATTAATGGTTTATATGATGGTTCTGTGGTCGTTTGGCGACCCACCCTTGGGTCGGCTGGCGACCCACCCCCGGTCACTTGGCGACCCACCCCCCCCGCACTGCGTTGGACTGGTAGGCAGTCACTGGCGAGTATATTGAGGTGATAAACGTGAGGCAATTGCACGCCATCCTTGAAACGTTCCTGGATAGTCAACAGATCCAATGCCACTAACTTCTTAATATTCTCTTTAATGGCAGTTCTGGACAGCTCGCAATGCTGCTCCATGTAACGATGAGACGGCCAACATACGCCATCGTCGTTGGCATTATCGGCAAGCTTGATAAGTACAAGCTTGGCTGAGGCACTGCCGACCTTCTGCTCGAATGCCCAGTTTATCGCTCGAATGCTCATTTTAACCCCCTGCAAGGTTAGGCAGAGGGCGGGAGTGCAGGCTCCCGCCATGCCATTGATATTACTGACCCCACAATACGCTAGTTTTATCGCTCTCTAATGTCAACCATAAATTCATCGGGCATTCCTGAGAAAACAAGGCATTATTGCCTGACTCAATAATATCGCATACTTACAAGCCAAGTGATAGCTAGTGCAAATAAACATGGCACTATTGCCTGAATTTCCTTGACTGCTACGCTATGTGAATGTAATGTTATTGCGCACTTAGACTTGCGCTGTTATCTGGCATGAGTCCTGCTTTAATGGGAGTGCAAAGGGGGAACGAAAATGGAAAAACTAGCATTGACATATGAAGACTTCTCTAAGGAAACTGGCTGGCTTGCGCAGTATGTTAGGACATTCGACAAAGGGCTTTTAGCATACTCAGACAATGCTATCTATATCGCCACTTGGAATGATGCTTTTGCGATGGATATGAACAATCAACGATGGAAACTAGGTTTCTAACACCAACGTGCTCAACACCCGCTGCCAAGCGGGAGAATGGAAAGGGAGAAAGAAATGGATGTTTACAAAATGATAACGGACAGAGTAGTCGAGTCATTAGAGAAAGGCGCCGTACCTTGGCAAAAACCGTGGGCTGGCGGCAAGTCTGGAATGCCTCGTAATTTTGTCTCGACAAAGGCATATCGTGGTATCAATGTTTTCTTACTATCCTACACTTCGCATTGCTTAGGATACCAGTCCCCGTTTTGGGTGTCGTATAAGCAAGCCGCAAGTCTCGGTGGTAATGTCCGCAAAGGTGAAAAGTCTCAATGTCCTGTCGTGTTCTTTAGTACCATTGAGAAGAAAGAAGTTAACGAAGACGGTGAACATGATACCTTTGCAATGCTTCGCTACACTCCAATGTTCAACACGGACCAATGCGAAGGTCTCAAGGTTCCAGACTTGAGTGAAGCACCCAAGAAAGACCATGAGAAGATAGACTCAGCGGAAAAGATAGTCGCCGCCATGCCATGCGCGCCAACCATCAATGTAAGACCGTCTAACAAAGCATTTTACTCGCCGCTTAATGACTCGGTTACGGTTCCCGAACTTGGTCAATTCGATAACCCTGAATTGTTCTATGCGACGTTATTCCATGAACTAGGGCATAGCACTGGGCATGAGACGCGGCTGAACCGTGACTTGAACAACCAACATGGGTTTGGTTCCCATGAGTATAGCAAAGAAGAGCTAGTCGCTGAGTTCTGCGCATCTTACCTATGCGGCATCGCTGGCATTGAGAACCGCACTCTTGAGAACCAAGCCGCTTACATCAATTGTTGGTTGACCATCCTTAAAGACCAGAAGCAAAAGAAATGGTTGACATGGGCGGCGTCTCAAGCACAAAAAGCGGCTGACTATATTCAAGGCATAACTGCGGTCAAGACTGATGAGCAGATAGCCGCTTAGCCTTGCCCCTCGTCCCTTTCCAGGGGCAAGCGCCGTGAGTCTGGCAACTCACCAAGCCCGCCGGCGATACGGGCGGGCATTAAACTAACTCAAGAGGACGGAGGCAAAACCATGAAAACTCCTAACTGCACACAATTAGATTCCCTGCTGGCTATGGCGCCAGGCGAAGCATTCCAGGACCGTGATTCATGGCGCAAGTTGGCGTTTTGGGCTGAAGAACAATACTCGTCAGTCGAGGCCCAGCGCGACGAACTTGCGGACGCAGTACGCACGCTATTGAATATAGAAGGTCCGGCCAAACATGGCGCAACATTCAAAGCATGGCATGGCCTTGACGTTGAATGGCATTTCAACAAAGCCCGCGCCGCCCTCGCCAAACTGGAGGCAAAGAAATGAAAGACCTAGACGTTTACCTGCTGCTATTCCTAGTTATCATCGGCATCGGCTCATGTAGCATTTACAACGTCACCAAGGTCGATGCCGAGGTGACGCGCATGATTGAGCAGTCCCTACAGGTGAAACGATGATAAAGTCAGGCGCCGATCTTCGCCATGAGCGTAAAGCCCTGGGCATAACTCAAACTAAGTTTGCCCAGGTGTGTGACGTAGCCAGGAATACCATTATCGAGTGGGAGAAACGAGACAAGCTCCCTTTTGTCCTGGCCCTTGGGCTAACTCAATTAACTCAACAATTGACCTTGAGACAGATAATAGGAGGCCAGGATGAAACTTGAAAGAGGATCGCCGCTAGGACCAATTATCGGGCTGGCGTTTTGCCTGATGTTTTGGGCTTTGGTGTGGGCGTTTATCAGCGCGCTGGTATGAGGGGTGAAATGACAAAGAAAACCATCCTTGAACTCATCACGTTAATGGCGAGTTTCAAAACCACGGCATCGGCAACAATAGCCGATATGGGCGACTATGACAAGATTTTATCAGGCACTAAAAACAGCGGCAAGCTGCGCCGACTATCGCTGGACATTACCCGCAAGCTGGCCGAGTTGCGCGCTGGCAAATAAGGACGGAGGCAAGTTTATGGCAAGACAACAGTGTCAATTTTGTAGCATATATTACACCCCGCCTAAATTCTATCGGTCCCCTAGCCAGTCCTGTGATAGATGCTGGCTGGAGATTAACGCGCAACTATCAAGGGAAGGAAGCAAAATGAAAGAATATCCGCATGAATGCGATACCGACTACGAATATGAAAAGATTGGGGAGGCACAACGCCTAGCCCATGACGAAGGCATATGTAAGCCGCCTTGTGATTATTGCGAGGCTGAAGCCAAAGAAACGGGGGAGAAATGAGCGAGCAACTATACAGCCAAGCCCTGAGCGTTTTAGACAACGCCAAGCTGATACCGGCGGCCCGCACCGACGAGGATTATAGCGCCCTGGGCCACTTCATTGTTCACTGTAAACGCCTTATCGCCAAGATAACCGAAGCCCATAAACCGAGTATCCAAGCTGCCCATGACTCCCACAAAGCGGCAATAGCCCTGCGGGATAGCCATGTTCAGCCCATTACCGCGGCTTTAAGGATCGTTGAGCCGCTGGCGCTGGCTTACAAGCAAGCCAAGGATGCCGAGGCATGGGCAGAGACAAATAAATTACTAGGTACTGCCCGTTGGATTAAGGAGGCCACAGCCCTAGCCGATGCCGAAGCCCTGGAAGCTATGGGCTTTGCCGAGGACGCCGATGCCAAGCTGGCCGAAGCCGTGGCCCCAACGCGCATAACGCCTATTACAAGCACGCTGCCAAAGGTGCCTGGCTTGTCTACTCGAAAACGCTGGACAGCCCGCATAACGGACGCCAGGGCCGTCAAACGCGACTATTGCCAGCCGTCCGAGTCTGCCATCAAGGCCAAGGTCGACAATGCGTTCTATAAAGTGTCTCAAGTGACCCCGGAAATGATACAAGCATTACAGGACGAGGTTGGGGGGATCGTGGTTGAAGAAGTCGAAACGATGGTAGGACGGACGAAATGAGCAACCTTAGCCTGCTGGAGCGGCGCATTGTGGCTGCGGAAAAGTTAGGCGAGTCCTGGGCTGAGTTACATGCCACTTGGATGCAGCTCGACGACGCAAAAAAGAATGTCCTAGCCGCGCTTATGAATGACCTGGACGACGGCGAAAAGAGCGAGGCAAAGCTGGATAGACTGGCAAGGGGAAGCAAAGAATACAAAGACTATTGCACTAACCTGGCACTTGCCAAAGGCGCCGAGCTAAGGGCTAAGGTCAAGTATGAGTGCGCACGCGACTACTTTGAAGCTGGACGTTCGGCGGAAGCAACGGAAAGAGCAAAATTAACGCATCTCAACCATATTCCATGAGGGGGGAAACATGCCAATTATCGAGGTCGACGCATCAACCAAAGAGCCGAGAATATATCAAGGTCGTAAAAAATGGGGGGTAAAACCAAAAGGCGAGGACGGCTGGTTAAATATGTTCTGTGATTTTCGACCTATGAAAAACATGCGATTTCAGGTGTCCATCAAAGAAACTCAAGGCAAAGATGGCAGGGTGTTCCGGGATGCCGAGATCATCGGTCCAGTAGGTCTAGCGCCAGACACACCACCACCGGCACCACCACCTCAGTCACCATCCGTAGAGGCGCAATTCAATCAGCTTAAACCCAATTCATATGCCGAGGCACCACGAAATAGCAAAATTCCCTGGTCCGACTGGTCTTTAGTGTGCAGAGCCGCCCATGAGCTGGCTTGCTTGCTGGAGCCTGACGACCAAGGCGAGCATATCTGTGAGCGGTCCAATGCCAGAGCCGCCCTGGTCAATACCGTGATGATAGCTTTCAGTAACGGCAAACTGGAAACCCCGATCGAAGCCGGTCCCGTCGGTGATGGTGATGCTGAGGGCAAAGAAGATGACATCCCCTGGTAAAACCAAGAAACGCAAACGCAAATACTGGTATGAAATTACCACAACCGAATGCGTATTGTGCGGTAGGGGTAAGGAATACAGAGAGCGCAAGTATGGACGCAAGCCAGCCGCCGCCAAACGCTACCGCTACGAGCAATTTGCCTGCGATGGACACTTTTTATGATATCCCCTGGTAAAGACGTTATCAGTGTCGGCGGCTGGATACTCCAAGCCGCCCTATGTCCCCGTGGCTGCCGTATCTATCCGGTATCGAGCCTGGCCCTGCACATGCTTATCCATGACAGGATAGATGCCGGGATAACCGACACACACCATTGGGCCGAGCACCGGCCCGCCAAGCGCCATGTCAGTAACAGGCATGGACGCCCGCGTAAGCGGCAAAGCGAGAAAGCCAAGGGTGTGAGCATCAGGCGACGGGGGAGGGGGGCTTACGAATGAGCGTGGTAATCTGGCTGATGTTTATTATCTACGTTTTCTGGCGAATCATCGAAAGAAGCAAATGAAACAACGCGCACCAAAGATGACGGAAAAGATGTTTCAAGGCCGAGTCATACAAGCCTTGAAAATAGCCGGGTATGCTCATTATCATACTTACAATAGCATCAGGTCGGTAAAAGGCTTCCCGGATTTAATAGCCCTTAACGGGAAAAAGAAGCGGATTATTGCCATCGAGGTTAAGACGGAAACCGGCAAGGTGACAGCCGACCAGTCCGAATGGTTGACATTATTCAGCATGTGCGGAGTCGAGACTTGGCTATTGCGTCCAGGTCAATTTGACGAGTTTTGGGAGTCAATACGAAAATGAGCGACAAATACGACGAGCAGGCGAAGAAAATATTCTACGATGTCATATTTTCCCAGTGTGACGCTGATCTACCGGATAAAGTTGCTATCGAAATTATCGCCGCCGCGCTGCGGGAACAGGGACAGTTAATTGAACACTTGACCGAGGCTCTAATAGGGCTTGGGTGTGAGTATAGGGACGGCGTGTTTATAAATCCACAGAGAGAAATTGCCGACCTCCGCGCCGAGAATGAGCGGCTACAAACCGAGAAGCCGGATTGACCGGCGCTAGTCGCTGAAGAACGTATGCGCCCCGATTTTAACGAGTTTATTTTCTTCCTTAGCCCAAGTTGGTCGGGTCGCCAATACGGATAGGTTGCAATATAACACGGCACCCATAGTCAAACCAGTGTCTCTGCTTTGATTCCAAGCGCGTATGCAGTCTTGGACTACAGGGTCCATATCGTTTAACTTCAGCGCCCGTATTAGGTAAGCCCTATCTTCCCACCCAGAGAATTGCCAAGGTCTTGCCACGGTGCCGGCTACGGTGCCATCGCTTGAGTAGTTGCGCAGCATACGGTTACGGATTACTTCGCCAACCGCAACCTTGCCATTGTAAGACTCACCAGATGCCTCTTGCCAGATGGTGATAATTGCCAAGGCATCAGGATTGACAACATTCATTGGACTAACCGGCAACCATCGGCAAACTTAGGGTTGAATTGACTCTCCGCCGGCATTATCAGCCAGATCGCCATGCCCGACGGTGGGGGACCTGATACCTGGGTGCAGGAATAAACCTTTTGGTTTTGCTTGCGGTACTCAGCCACCTGCTCAGGTGTGAGCGATTGCCCTTGCCCGAGCGCGTTGCCTATCAACATCCCGGTGCAGCCGGGGAGAAGCGCCACGATGATAAGCAGCGCAGCTAGAAGAAGCAAGTTTTCTAGCCAGGGTTTAGTCATGGAAGTGAGACAGGAAAAACTCATTGATGGAGCTTCGTTCCTCGGGTGTCAGGGGTGTGGCGTCGGGGAGTATTTCTTTCGCCAGCACTATCCATAAAAGCCATGCTTCAATCATTGCCTTCTCTCCGTGCCATCCGGAACAGCATCACCACAAAGACCACCACCACCAAGACAAACAGTAGCATGATAAGCAGCATGTGACTATCGAAATAAAGCGACCAGTAACCGACGGCTAGATAGTAAAGCTGGTCGGTGACCGGCATCACCTAAAGCTAAGGGTCGGCCCGTACCCGCCCAGGATACCGACGATCCACAATACGCAAAGCACCACCACAACGACACGGATTATCTTCAGCAGAAAAGGGTCGGTGACAAGCTGCGATGCCACCCACCACAACAGCGCCAAAAGGATGACTGCAATTAACAGGGGAATGATAGGTATGACCATTTAAACCTCCTAAGTTTGCGTTGCGTCCTCTATTTTCTGACTTGCACGTCCCGCCACTTCGCCTTCGATAAGCGCCAGTTTGCGGGTCGCGTCCACCAGCGCCGTGTGCATTCCGTTGGTGTGCTCGCGTATCTGATTGACTGCGGCCATGACAAAACCAATCCCTATCGCGACCATCCCTGCAATAATTATCAAGGAGACCAGCAGCGAGTTGGTGAGAAACGCCGACTCTTTTGCTTCGAGCGCCGCCAGTACGGCGTTGATGACAGGTTCGGGATTGTTCGCTATTTCAGCGGCAAATAAGTTAAACATCATCCACCTCTCGGCAAAGCTGGCCGGTCGTATAGGAATTTTGGAATACAGGGAAATGTATCTACCGGCATTCTATCCCAGTCAATAGGCGACCCCTTCGGTGTGGTGTAAATGTAGATGCCGAGTTTGCTCCCGCAGATAATTTGCCCATGCTCCACGGCGCGCTGTGTGTGCGACCATATCGTTATTCCGATGTTGAGTAGAATTAGCACCAGCAAAAAGAAGAAAAGCGCATTACCGCCAAACATGCGCAGAGTACCGCCGAATGCCGATACCTCAACGCCATCTCTGTGCGTTTCTTCTGCCATTCTTCATGGTCCTATCACCTTGGCGCACACGGGCGTTACCACACCCTCGCAAATCAGCTTGATTGCCTTGTCGAGCCGCTCATACAGAGCGGGTAAGCAATCTTCTCACGACTCCATCATCGTGTAGCTGCCCACGGTCAACCGTGGCGTGTTGGTGTAGGTGTCGATAGCCGACCCACTGCCGTCATATATCCTAAAGTCATAGGTCGTGCCAACCGGCGCCGACGTGCTTATCTTCAGCACATACTCACACTCAGTCTCGGAGTTGTTTAAGGCGATGCTTGGGTAGTCGCTTGAGGTGCGTATCACGGCACAGGCGGTATTGCTTGCCTCGTCGCTGGTGAGTATTTCCGTGGTCGCCGTGCCCGCTGCCACAATGTCGGTGTCTGCGGTGACGCCATGCCATGAAATAAAGTCGGCGCCCATCGCGTCCGGTGTGAGTGTGTAGGCGCCGGCGTTCTTGGAGTACCGTAGGTTATAGACGCTACCAACGGTATCGTCGCTACGAAACTTGACGCGCAGGCGGAATGCCGCGCCTGGCGGCAGGGTGATAGGCACGTTCTCGGCGCAGGTAGCGCATTGCGTGACGACCGTATTAGCCGCCCCGCGCAGCTTGAAAAACTGATAGCGCGACTGGACGACGACGTGCGCCGGCGCCGCCCCTACGTTGTTTGTGCCGCTTGCCGCCGCGTGTGTGCGGACATAAGCATTAAAGTGGCTGACGTTCACGGTACCGTTGGGGTCGCCTATTGATACGGAGTCCATGAGCGATGGCGCTGCGCTGCGCGTCATAGCATCAGTCAGGCTTTGCCCGTTGGTGACGGCTGAAGCTAGGACGACTTCGACGGTTGACTGACCGCTGATGGTCGCGCTTACCAGCCCGCCGTTACCTAACGTCTTGGACACGCCGGCGACGACTATCGCCCAATTACCCACCGTGGGCGTTTGCAGCGTCACGTTGTTACGCGACGACTGGATAGGGCAGTCGTAGGCCGTATGGTAATGCGTCGGCTCGTCATTCTCGACGACGGATTTATTGCGCACGCATGACTCCAAGGCGCCTTGGTCCGGTTGAGTACCGACAAAGCGCCCGGTGCTTCCAGACCAAGTTCCTACTGTTGAGATTTGCGTCCCCGCGTCGATACAAGCAGAGCTATCCGATAAGCTGAAATTTCCATTGGCGGGGTCAATCATACAACCCGCCGTGGTCCGGTTTGTGGTGATAGTAACATCCGGGTCGGTGCCGCTAATTGCCGTGCCGCCGACTTGGATTATGTTATTGGCGATGAGACACGCCGAGCCGGTGGCACAACCGCTGATGGTGATGCCGGGGACTGCCGAGGCTTCGTAAATCGTGTTGTGAAGCGCCTCGTTTGCCGTACCGTGCATTGTAATCCCGGTCGTGGTGTAATCTGCAACGATATTGTTGTGAGCGGTGTTTTTGTTGGATTGACTACCAAAATATATCCCATCCCGGTGCGTTGCCCCATGAAAATAGCTGTTGCGAATGACATTATTTGTAGGCAAAACGTAAAACTGTATCCCGTGTCCGTCGTAGTCCGTGCACTCAATATGCTCCATGATTGAGTTGTGCCCTGCCCAATAAAGGCAATGCGCCCCCGGCTGGTGGTCGGCTGTGCTCCAGCGGCTTATCTTCCCCCGGCTGATGCGCCAGCCATTCGCCGAGCTGCTTGGGCCGATTGCCGCGCCGGTGTCCACCGCTTGCCCTGCTGGTGGTCCAAGGCATTCAAAATCCTCAATGACTATGTTGGTCGTTGCCGCGCTTGAAGTGCCATCAAAACAACTCGTGCCGGTGGTGGCGTTGCTCAAATCCCACTTGAGATACTTAAAGGTAACGTTAGACCGCGCCGAGGTGAAAGCAACTCCCTTGACCGCCGTGCCGGTAGGTTGCAGCACCGGCCAACTTGCCTTGGTTGCCAATTCACCCCTGATCGTGATGCCGCTCGTTGGATTGGTGATCGTTGCGTTGGTGGTATAGGTGCCCGCCTTGACATAGACCTCGTCGCCGCTTGCCGTAGCGCAGGCAACGGCTCTAGCAAACGATCCGTAATTAGGAGTCGGGTCTGCGGTGCCGTCAATATCCGTGCAAACAGCGGAGTTACTGCCGCCACTCGACGCCCAATAGCGTGTAGCGTTGGCGTCGGTGGTTATCAGCAATGCAAGCAGAGCAAGTAGAAGTCTCATATTCACCTCACTTTATTGAAAGATAATCGGCGCAATGGGCCGAGCCGTTGAGTACACCGGAGTTTTGATTGCGTACCACCAGTATTTGACGCCTGCGCTTTGCACGTTGGCGTTTAAGCCTATCGTGAAGCCGGTGGCCGTGAAGCTCTGGATAAAGTCCGTGTTGCACGCCACGTTTGTCATAGGACACGCGAAATCGCCAGTCATGGCGGAAGTGCGAAAGATGCCGACTCCGGCGTTGGTGTCGCTCTTGACGATGACGAGATCGGGCTGAAAGCCCACGGTGATTGCCAGCCCATCTGATGGTGAGCCACCAGCGGTGTATGTGCCCGATGTTGCGTAGCCGCCTACATCCTTGATGGCAAGCGGATAATAATCCACCGTGCCGCCCGTGCCGTCGTTGACGCGCACTGTGGTTCCAACCTCGAAGCCGTCGGCGTTGAATGCTTGAATATGATTGGTTACAACGCCTGCCGCTGTAAACAGCAAAGCCGCATCCCCCGCCATCGCACTTAAACGCCAAGCATTAGAGTCGTCGGCTTCACTAGCGATGATAACCGCGCCGGGTAGAAACGCCGGGCTTATGACAATATCCCTGTCATCTACGCTATTGCCGACATAGGTTCCCACCGCCAGATCATTATTGGCGTCGGTACCCCAGGCAACATAAAAGCAGTTGTCGGTGCCGCTGACATTGGTTGTTGAACTCCCTCCGACTTGGAATGTCCCAGTACCAAGTGACTGAATCTTGTTGGTGGTGATGCCGCCGCCACCGCCTAGGTCATCGGCACCGTCGCCCGCAATGGACGACGTTTTCATCGTTGCGTGCGTTGCGCCGTTGCACTTTATGATGATGGCGGATATGGCAAACGAGGCGGCAGTGGAGATATTTCGGTCGTCGGCTCCGTTGCCGCTAAACATGCCGACCTCGAAGCGAAAGGCATGGACGGGTGTGGCGAGTAACAGCGTTAAAAGTATGGCGAGTAGTTTCATGGCTTAATCCGAAAGTGAAGTCACGGAATATTCCATCGTAAACCCAAGGTGGTGCAGCGTAGCCGCCGCCGTGGTCGGGTTAGCCGTGGCGTCGTACTGCCAGCGAAACTGTAGCAGGCGCGACGTGCCCGCCGTGCAAGTGCCGTTGGGCGTCACGGCTGCGGAGGTGGTCATGTCGATGGCGTTACTGCCAGTCACCGCTGCGTCGTCTATCGCTATCTCGGTCCCCCAAGTGTTGTTGATGGTGGCGGTCGCCAGTCGGCACGATGCCGCTATGTCGCCAAACATCGAGCCGGTATCGGCGGCTGTCTGGACGTAATGGTGAGTAAAGGTCACTGTGCCGCCATCCCACGACTTTCCCATGACCGCCTCGCCGTAGATGGATGAAGCATCGTTCTCTGTGCAGATAATGGTATAGCGCGGAGCACCGCTGTTGATGGTCGCTAAGGCTGGCGACGCGCATTGCGCCGTGTCCGTGGTCAGCGATGCCGCCGGGAAGTACACGGTCTTGGTCGGCTTATATGCCGTCCCGAATGTATACTTACCGAGTTGCGATGCCGCGTCTGGGTCGATGGTCAGTATTGCCGCCGCCCCTTCGGTGTCGTAAAAGCCGCAGACTTGGTTAGTCATGCAAGTAAAGTAACGGTCTGCCGCGACGCTCGGCTCTATCACCATCTGGTTTGCGTCGGTAACGTAGACATTGATATAGACGGTGCCATTGCCGAATTGGCAGGGGTCGGCTTCGGTGCATTTGGTGGTTGCATTGCCGTTAGTCATTACGCTTTCGAGGGTCTGCGATGAGCCGCTTACCCCTGAGAGTGCCAAGTCCCATGAACCACCACCGGCATTCCATACGCAACGGTTACGATATGTCCCGCCGCCAGTTTCACAGTCGGTTGTTGCCAGCGCGTCGGTAACGGTGACTTCTTGTCCGTCGACAGGCGTAGCGGGTAGCGTTGCCACGGTGACAAGCGGGGGTATCCAGCCCGCCGCCGCTAGTGCGCTTGACGTGGTAGCCGTCGCCGCATTGCCGCTTACGTTGCCGGTCACGTTGCCGGTCAGCGCCGCCGTAATGGTGCCTGCAGCAAAGTTGCCGCTGGCATCCCTGGCGACAAGCTGGCTTGCTGTGTTGGTGGTGGTGGCGCCATGAGCGCCGGTGCCGGTAAGCGCACTATGCGTATTCATTTCCACCTGAGTCGTTACATCGAAGCATCCCTCGACAGCGCCCGCGGCGTCCACACCGAGGGGAGCATTGCCGGCGCTACAGTTAACGCCATTAGCCGCCAATGCCGGCACTGTGGTAATGGCTTGCCAGCTATTGTCACCGCGTAGGTAATTGGTGGCGTCCGGTGTGCCCGAGCCTAGCCGTGCTGCCGCTGCGGTGCCGGTGGTAAGTTGTGAAGCGTTTAACGCAGTCAGCCCGGCGCCGCTGCCCGTTGGCGCCACATAGTCTGTGCCTGCTGCTGCGATGGACTGGACGCCGGTGCCGGTCTGGTTCTTGACGATGCCGGTGGCAAGTACGCTCATGGCTTGCTCATTGTCCAGCCCGGCATCGGGGGTCTGAGTAATGTAAGTCGCCGTTGTTGGTGATCCTGAGCCGCTGGTATCTACGTCCACCCATGCCGCCGAGCGGTAAATGTAAAGGTGCCCCGAGGTGCGCCCGCTTACCGTGGTGGTCTGAGTGCAGACATCGCCTTCCTCTGGTCCTACCACCGTGCCGCAGTCGGTGCGCGTGTAGTAGGTGGCAAAGGCCGGTGAGGCGATAAGTAAACAGAGAAAGATTAAGAGTTTCTTCATTGTGGTGCCTCCGGAGCACTCTTTGCTGGTTCATTGGCAAACTTCCGCAACGTCAACTCCTCGTCGCGCCCCAAGCCAGAATCGTAAATCCCATACTTCATGAGATTCTCGCGTTGTTGCGGCAATAGAGAATCCAAAAGCCCTATGGAGCCAGTCACGTCAGCCTCGACTACGGCGCGTTGTTCAGGTTGCAACATCGGCAAGTATTTACCCGCACTTGACATAGCTACCTTCTTTGCTAATTCAACATTTTCGACCAGTAAAGCATTCTTTGCCAATGTCCTACTCTTTGCCAAGTAATTCATAAATGCTTCGCGCTTGAACGCTTCGGTGCCGTCTTTGTATTCGGGCCTGTCAAGTAATTGTTTCTGAATCCCGCCATTCACGTCGCGTACCAGATTGCGATAAATCACAATCCAGCGGTCGCGCTGTTCTGGCGTCAACTCCACTGGCACAGCTTCGCCCGGCAATGCAGTTCTCAAGTCGAAGTCATCGCGCACATTGCCGCCGCCGGTCGACCACGGAAACGCCGGCATTTTGATTTGCAGCCTGTCGCCTTCGAGTTTAATCGGGTCTGTCTCCCCAGGCTTTAGGACAAACGGATTGCCGATATTGTTAAGTCCAGCCAGGAAGTCGCCGCCGATTGCCATATTCTTTCTAAGCCACTCCGAGCCTACCGCTTGCGGCACCAGTATGGGATCGCCGTAGCCGTCGCGCAGATAAGGCATCTGTTTGGAATAGCCGAACACCCTGGCGAATGGCCCCTTGCGAATGCCGTCGATAAAGCTACGCGATTCGCGCCGCACCGGGTCAAGTTCGCGCTCAATTGCCAGCCCTAATGGCCCACCAGTAGCAATGGCAGTAAAAGGTGAAGCGAGCAATTCAGCGCCGATTCGACTGATAGACTCACCACTGCGCCAAGTGCCAATGAGTTCCGAAATCTTACCGGCATTCTGCCACCATGTATTAGAGAGAACATCGCGGGATACCACCAGACTTATAGCCGTGGCTGTCTGTTCCAGCGTCATGTCATCAAGCTGATTGGCAATCTCCGCGAAGTCTGCGTACATCTCTAGCGGCGTTGTGCCAGGCTCCGCTGTGTTAGCGAAAGAGTATTGAGTACCATCGGCAGAATGAAAACTATATGGTTGCTTGGCTGCTAAGTATGAACGCCGCATCTGCGGGTCGGTTGGCCCGCCGCCTGTACCTAGTCCGGTCTGAAATAGCGGGAAAAAGAATTGTCCAAACATATTCGCCAAGGTGAGCCGCGCAACCGCCATGTCAGCCCGTGTGCCACCGGCTAGAATGTCCTCGTACAGACTACGGCTTGCCATCTGTAGCCCAGGTGTGCGGTTCCAGCCCCATTTGACCAAGTTCATGCCGCTTTTAACAAACGGGAAATAAGCCGCAAGCGGCCCCCACTGCAATAATCTCTGCGCTGCTTTACCGAATGTTCCTAACTCATTCTGAAAAGTTGCATGATTGGCAATGTCAATGGCGCGTTCTTGGTTCTCCAAGGTCGGCATGATACGCCTGCGCGTAACGTAGTCGATATACTGTTTAGACCCTGGCTTGTAACCAAGGTGCGCCGCATCACGAAACGCCGATGCCCACACCTCACCGTTGTATGCTAGCGCCTTACCGAAGGCGTCCAAGCCACGGACGTTATCAGAGCCGAAGTTGATTGCTCTGCCGAATGCGCCGCCTATCTGGTGAATCGGGAAATCCAAGCGCCCTTGTGCCTGTGAATTGACTTTGAAAGCGTCGAGATAAGCCTTGGATGCTTCAGCCATCGCCATACGATGGCCCATCATAAAGGCAAAGCCTTCGCCTTGCACAAGCCCCTTCTTGTCACTGAGCGTAAAGAATCCACCGACTTCTTTTTCAAGCACGTTTGCCACCGACCACATACTGTTGCCGATAGCTTGGCGCGTCCAAGTCACCGGACGAAGTAGCAATAGCCCGGAGAATCCTTCTCTAAATTTCTGCCATCCGGTCGCGCCTGCTTTCACGGCATCGGCGCCGATTACTTGCAGAGTTTCCAGCTTGCCCGGCTCATTAGCTAAAGCCATAACATCTTCAGCCATTGTCTGTGCGGCTGCGGTTCTGTCCATCTTCGCCATTGCTTCAGAATCCCAATGACGGAGCATTTCATTGATAGCTTTATTTGCCGGCGCCTGGTCGAAGTATTTCACCACACGCCCGCCCGTGACGTTGGTAGTGCGCATTTGAGTTGTCAAACTGAACATGTCGAGGGTATCGGTCAGAAACTTATCGACCGTTTCCGGCTTGGTAGGGTCGAACGCTTTTGTAGTGGCAACCCATTGGCCTACCGGCGTTGCCGCTTTGTTAGCAGTCCCGAGGGCTTGCAAATAAGCCACTACATCGTCATCGTTTATGCGTTTACCAGGGAATAATGCGCGAATGTCATCCGGCGTAAGCCCTAACTTCTCGGCTTCCTTTGTCGCCATGGCAAAGGATTTCGTTTCCGTTATGCCTTCGAGTTTCTTCTTGATTGCGTTGAACTCATCCCAAAATGTCTTGGGAATGTCCGATGCTGGCGGGAGTTTCAACGCATCGGTGGACACGCCCGGCAATGCCACACCGTCAGCCGCGAGTCCCTGCTTGATTGCATCGTCGGCTAGTTTCTCGGCTTGCGCTAACTTCGCTGCTTCATCGGCTGCCGCCGCCGCTGCTTTAGCCGCCGTCTTAGCTTCCTTTGCCGCGCCTATGGCTTGTACGCCTTTAGCAAACGACTTCGCCATAGTGCCGACTGGAACGAAGCCGCTGCCTACATCGGTTGCAATGCCTATCACGGTTGCTAGTCCCTGCGGCGCCCCGGCATCAAGCGCCCAATGCTTTGCTACCGCCCCGTTTACTTCGCCGAATGCTGTCAGCGGCGCCAACATCAATTGAATCTCACGCCACATTAAACGAAACGGTAAAGCCAGATTCTTGCCAACGCTTTTCTCGGGATCGTGCTTGCTGGCAAGGTCGACAAACTCGTTCCAGTTTTCAGTGACATGCTTGATGGTTTGCGTGAAATAGGTTTTCAACATGCCCTGCTCGCCAATGAGTTCGTCAAGATTCATGGCGGCAAGCCGGCGCATCTTATCGTTACGTTCGCCCACGGTAATGTACTTCTGCCGATAGGCGTCGTTGATGTCCTCTGGCGTAGGACGGTCCTGCTTTTGTAATTGTGGCATTAGAAGTCTTTCACCTTCTTCATCTTGTCAGGCGTTGACTGAGCCTTTTCGGTAATGCCCCTCTTGAATGTCTCAAGTTTCTTTTCCGCCGCCTGTTTGCCATCCTTGCGGTAAATCGACTCAATCTGAGCCTTCTCATGGACTGCCATGTTTCCCATTATCGAATTGACTATCGGGTTACTCTGCACCCAAGCGTCGTACTCGGTCTTGAGGTGAGAGATTTGTCTGTTGTCGGCGGCTATTGCGTTGGCTTGACGTGCAATACCTTGGTTCTCCAATGTGGTCCTATCGCTCTGTAATTCATCCTTGTACTTGAGAATCCATTTGTTAGGCGCACCGAGTTCCTTGGAGAGTCTATTCAGCTTTGCCAGTGCTCTATCAAGTGCCGTAAAGTTACGCCCGCCCGCGGTGTACTCATCCCATATGGCATCTGCCGCCGCGAGTCTGCCGCTGTCGCCGCTTCCTTCGTTGACTTCCTTGAGTGTTCTCGCTTCGGATGGACGGACCAGCGGGTTATTGCCAGCCAGCGCATCATTGAGCCATACCGGGTCGAGTTTGCTGAAGTTAGCCGCCGAATAAGCTGCGTCGTACACCAGCTTCTTATTCTTGTTGGTAATGCTGTCGGTGCGGGATTCCTCTTTTTGAATCTCGGTTCTCGCCTTGCTTTCAATTTCAAGTATGCGTGCGTTGCCTAATGGCGCCAGCCGATTCTTGATTCTGTCATCGGTGAATATTCCTTGAGGGTTTCCCCGCGTTACCAGCGTTGCATATTCTTCCAATGCCTGAACATTGAACTTCGTCATTTCCTGTTCAGCTTGCTTCGGGCTTAATGTCGGCGGTACTGGTCTGCCGGCAACCATCGTCGGTGTTGACGCGGTATTGATGGTTGCTTGGAATATCCGCCGCGCCGCGTCTTGTTCCATCGGGTCGTCTGTTTCGGCAACACGCCGGGATAACATAGTGCGCAGGGTTTCAATGTCGGCCACTTGTTTTCCATGCGCGGCTTGTACTTGAAGCCCGGAAACACGCCTGACGTTCTCGCCGAAGCGCCGGTCAGCGTGAAGATTGAATACGTCTTGAGTATCTTTATCGGTGTAACGCGCCCCTAAAGTCTGACGGATGTCCTTGTCTTTTTGAATTATCTCATCCCGCCAGGTATTAAGGTCGGCATTTGCCGGTAGTGCGTTGATGGCATCGTCCATCAAAATGTCGTACTCACTTGACGCCTTGGCGGCATCAATGGGCTTCTGCCGCGCCAACGCGGTATCGGCAAGTTGCGCAATGGTATGAAACACCCCCGCCCCAAAGTCCTGCGGCGTAGTCCTAGCCAATGGCCCGGAGAACGGGATATTAGGAGAGGCAAACAGCCTCGGCAAATCAGCCATTTAGATTGCAACCTCAAATGTCAGAGTACCGCCAGCCGCCGGCGCCTCATCAGTCAAGCCCACGGTGATGTCATTAGCCGTTTGACTGACCACCTTAAACGCCGTGTGAAACGTCGAGCTAAAACCGATAATCTTGGCGTTACTGTCGTTGAGTCCATGCGTCACCACCGCCGAGATATCAGCCGGCGCCAAGACTACATCGACAACGGTATGAGTAATTGCTAAGGCTGAGGCCAGGACATTTGTGACCATATCCTCATCGGTATTCCAGCGCAGTATCTGCCCGGCTGCGGGGTCGGAAACGGTAATGTCGATACTCGTTGACGTGGTAGGGAAGTGGAGCGCCTTACGCGCCAGATAGGTCAATTCCTGGGCAAACATGGTAAGCCGGTCAAAGACTTCCTCGAATACCGATGATGGTATCGGCGCCCCTTCTTCAAGGTGGACAAGCTGAGTAAGCGCGGTCTGCCGGGTGAGAAACAACTCGGTGCCGCTTGCCAAGGCTGTAGCCAGGACTATCTGCCCACCGGCGCTGTTATTCACATACGCCGCGGCGATGGTGTAGTCAGTATCGAGTACCAACGTGGTCGGTGTCCCGCCGATAACTAATGTTTCAACCAGCATGTCGGCTTTCCTGAGTATGCGAAACGTGAAAGCGTAGTTGGTCAGTAAGCCGGTGCCGGTGTAGTGGTCTGGTGTGAAAGCAGACTGGATCATGCTAGTAACCTCGCTCCCCCGCTTTTCAATGACGGCGCTGCGGCCCCGATAATGCCGCTCCAAAGGTCAGCCTCGCCCCGCCGGCGTGCCAATCTTTCCTGCTCTTTGTAACTGGCGGCGCCTATCTCCCCTTGGTAATACTCCATTTGCGATGCAATAGCCGAGTTGCGCACACTGTCTAGATAGACCAGCATGGGCGAGCCTGAGAATGTGGTGCCCTGCGCTCCCGCCTGAGCGCGTATCTCGCCGAGTTGAGCGCGTCCAACGGCATCTTTGATGTTCTTGTTCGCCGCGCCAACCATCCTGCTTTGCCGAGCCGCCTCTTTATTATAGGCGGCATTGGTATTGCCGGAAGCGTAGCCGCTTACGCCTTGGAGTAGAGTTGCTCCCTGTTGCAGATATTGGAGCGTCTGGCCTGCGGTAAGACCAGATGCCCCTGTTTGTGCCGCCGCTGCTGCCTGCGCTGATTCAACAGCGGCCTGCGTTCCTACTCCCTCCGCCACCGTTGCTGCTCCCCATGATTCTGCTAATGCGCCAGCCCCCACCTCCGAAGCCGCTGCGGCCCCGCCACCTTGAGCAAACATAGCCGCAAGCCATTCATGGCATTGATGCCGCGTGCCTAGCTGGATGGCGTCGGACATCGAGTTATCGAGTAAGTCGAAATTCATTGCGCCCTCACCATCAATTTCATATCCGGCGTAAGTTTCTTAAACACTTCGGGATATTTGCATTCATCCGGTTTCACATACTTAAAACCTAGCGCCACAAGCCACCGCTCATTCTCGGGCTTGCAAGCGGCATAGACCTCATCGAGCTTTACCGAGTGCTTGTCGAGTAACTGCTTTACTAGCCGGTGCATGGTCAGCGGGTAAACGCGCCTGAGTAACGGCGTGAAGTAAGTCCATGCCTCACCTATCCCTGGACGCTGCACCGACAAGCCCGCGGCGCCTATCGCCATGCCGTGCAGGTAAACGGTGTAGCCGGGACCGCTTTCCTGCGCCCGCCATGCCATGCGGTACAGCTCCTCGTCGGCATCGGGCACGATGTCGAATAAATGAGCGGCGCGGAATGGTATCAGTTGGAGCTTCGTAAAATCACCTTTGTCGTTCTGCAAAACTTGCAGCGCCTATAATGCTTGTCATGTCAGCCCTTGTACTCGAATACTCCTATGTTGCCGCAATGAGAACAGCGTTTGTAAGTCGTCACGTCCTTTACCCGCCACGGCACGCGCATATTGGGGTATCTCCCCTGCGCATCCGGCATTAACTGGCGCACCTCCCCGGTGTCTGGGTTCTCGACAATAATCATTAAACCACCGGGATATTGAGAAACGACACCGCTCCTACGGCATCAACTATCGTCACGACAATCGGCACGCCGATAGGTGACACGCAACATTGCTCATCGACTATCGCCTGAGTTCTCACGTCGATGTAAGTCGTGTAATCGACATAGCCGGCGTTGCCGTAATTGCCGCCCACCTGACAAGCCCCGCGTGCTATCGGGAAATTGACTGTCTCGCTAAATGCCGGTGCGCCGCTCCATACCGTACCGTTGACGCCATTCTTGCCGGCAATGGCGGCAACACCAGTTACCGATCCGCTCTTACCGCCGTCCACGGTGCACTTAAAATCGTATGACACCCAACTGGTAATATCGTTAGGGTAGGTCGGTCCCGGCGTGCCTATTTCCGTGCCACCGTAATCGACCGTCACATAATGCTGCGTGTCTGCTGCCAGGTCGTCGCCGATAGGGTGCGGATAAGCGCCCACACCCTGCACCGTCATCACCGAGCCTTCCAGCAATGGACTGGTAATTGCCCCTATGTTCATATTCAAGCCAAGACAGTCGAGCGACCGTAGAAATGTCTGCGTGACTATCTCTGTCTTCATCGGCTCACCGCTGCCCAGGCAAGGCGATAATCCGGCGCAGTCATTACACCCGTACTGCAACACCGGCTGAAAGAAGTTTATCAGTGCGCCTAATTCATGGATCGCTAGCGTTGCCGTGCGCGTGCCCGTAACCGTCAGGAATCCCCCGGTTGCCACCCAGATAAACGGCGGTGCCCCGCCCTCTATAGTTAGCTCAAGCGAGTAGTCGGCAAATGTGCAACTAAGAGCCAGCTTATTGCCGCTAATTGAAAGTGGCGATATCGGGCAAGGCGGGTCCGGGCAAGCCACTGGCCCCTGCGGTTCGCCGCATAGCGTCGGGTCGCTGCCGCCGCCGGTAAAGGTATTCCAGCCTATTGGTGTCTGTACCGCCATGCTACACCTTCTTGAACATCAGCATGTGCGAGTCTTGGTGCACCACCAAGGGAGTCGCGTTGGTCACGTTCTGCGCCACTTGGAACGTCAAGTTGCCGGCGTTGGCGCCGTTACGCACCGTGAAGTGGAACACGCCGGAGGTATCGAAACCCGCCGATACCGAGTAAACGAGTTCAGTCGATAAATCGTAAGCTAGGTAGCCATAAGAGGCGTCGAACCATTTGCCCTCTGCCAACGCAGGACCGACAAACGTAAACTTCATATCGGGGGTCGCGCTAGCGCATTCGTAGCGCAAGACTACATGCCCGACGTAGGTGGCGTTGGCTTCCATCAACAGCGACATATCGGTGTCGGTCAGCGTGTCGTTGGTCAGGTTCAAGTCTGCGGCTTGGTTTGCAATCATGGCTTCCTCTTCTACTGGCGGGGTTATTGTTCCGGCATCGACTATCTGGATAGCGGCTACGCATTCATTGGCAATGGAAATATCGGTGTCAAGCACGATCCAGGTAATGATCGGCACGCCATTGACCGATATGGTGTAACTGTCGGCGTTGGTATCGCTCGCCTCTATCCTGAGAATATCGCCCTGCACCAAGGTTGCCGCCACTGAGGTCAGCACCGTGCCGATGGCGGTAAGCGGCTGGTTCTGGTACAGCACCAAGGCAATCACGTTCTGGTCCGGTAAGTACAATGCCGCCAAGCCTGTGAATGCCAGCTCGTCAGCCGTAGTCGTTACCCGGATAGCGATACCCGCCGCCTCGGTGCCGTCGTCATACATCATCTGAGCAAACTGCCCGAACGGGCAAGTATGCCCGCATTCCCGCGAGAAGCTGCCGAATACCGCAGCGTTGTTGTCCGTAGCGTTATCGCCAAAGCCGGGATTCTCGTCCACCGTTTCACAGCACCATTCCGTGCCTATCTCCAGGTCGCCGACGATATTCATCACCTCTGCCGGGAATGGCAAAGTCTGTTTGAATGACACCCGACAGAATGGATTGTAATTAGTCTGCTCGGTACATAATTTACCCTCTTGGAGCGGGATAGCCGCGTCCATGGGGTGATCGGGTCTGAGTATCGGCAAGCCGACATTGGCGCTGTCGTCCACGTTGAGAGTCAGCCCTGGTCCCGCCCTGCGCACGCGCATACCTAGCGCCTTCCAGCGCCGGCACATAAACATGCCGCCCTGCTCAGGCGGTATCAGCGGCTCGCATGTCAGCCCTTCGGACTCGTAGGCAAGCCCGTACTCCACCTGACCTACGGTAATGGCAGGCTCAAGGGTAAATTGCCCGCCGGTCACTACGGCATCGCTGAATAGCATACCGTCGCCAACGACTTTAACCGTGGCGCCCTCTAGGTGGCCGGCGCCGGTAACAACCAGGCTGGTATTAGGGACCGCCACCACCGCGCAGTCAGTCTGAAGGCTGTGCCACTCACGATTAAGGTCGGCATCCGGTTCCATGTGTTCGATGAAAGTCTCGGTCACGCCGTTAATGTCCCGCTCGATACTGGCCCAAAGCCAGTCCTTGCCGCTGGAGGGTCGGGGTATGCAGGCAACGCTGGTCACTTCGCCGGTAGTCGGGTGAGTCGACCATGCAATGACGTTCTCGTCCTCTTGGTAGGTCAGCGCCAAAAGCATTCCATCGTCGCGCACTAGCCAAACAATCGAGTCGGGTTCCTGTTGGAATGCCGCGTCCATCAGGGAGTTATCTTCGGTCAGGTGCTCGGCTAAGGTAAGAAGCGAAGGCGACTTGAACTTGTCGGTTACGAAATCAAAGACCAGCTCCCTGATTTTCTTCTGTCCAAACTGCACATGAATAAGCTGCCCGCCGATACGGATAGGCGGGATGTTGGCGCTACCTCTGCTTGAGATAGGCAACACCGTGAAGTCTGAAGGTGATAGCGCCTTGCCAGGGGTCGATGCCGTTACCTCATACGCGCTGCCGCCGGTGCCTACTTGGAGCGAGCGCACCGCCTTAATCCAACGGATAGGGTTTACCTGGTCGTCGTCAATGGTGCGCTGGATAGCATCGTCGGCATTGGCGCCCTTTGAGAAGTTCTCGAAGTCGCCGCTTACGCTGCCGTTGATAGTCTGTCCCTTGCACAGCCACATACGCGACTGGAAGAAGCAGCCGCACACCGGATAACCGAGCACGTCGCTCCATGCTTCGACCTCGATGCCCCATACCGTCGTGCTTGGCGGGTCGCCATACGGTAAGCCGCTGGCCGGATCGTTAGGCACGTCAATAAGCGTATTCAGGATGACGCCGTTCATCTTGGCGCCATTGATATAGGCGGTGAGCTTTATCAGCCCGCCGTATATCGTCATGTACTTGTTGACATCGGACGGACGGAAAATGTTAGCGCCGGCGTCTAGTCCCACGCCTTGCCCGGCAAGCCGATTGGTAGGGTCTACGGCTATGGCGCCAAAGCCCTCGAAGTGCCATTCGTCCTGGGCTATCGACGTGCCGATAAAGTCGCTGACAACATCGGCGACGAGGATATTGGCGGAAGTAAAGGCGGTAATGACAGCCCTGCCGGCGGCGCTTACCAGTGTGCGCCCAACATCGCCGTTAAGCCAACATGCGTTAGCCGCCGTGATGGTGATACCGTCGCCGGTTACAGCCGAGAGCGTCAAGGTGGCGCTGTTAAGTTCGGTGCCGGTAGGCGAGTCGAGACTGGTTGCCGGCGGGTTAAACGATACCGCGCTTAAAGTGAACTCATCAGGCGAGACCGCTATTCTGGCGAGCTTCTGCACCGGGTAAATGCCGGTGCAGAGATACATGACATCGGCGCTTTGAAAGCTGCCTATCTTGATAAGGTCCAGGTCGGCAATGCCGAACGGGGTCACTAGCTCATGGGGAATTGCCGGGTTAACCGGGTCCATGAGCGGAACGCCGTCTTTGAAGAATCGCACATAGAAGTCGCCGAACTCAAGCATGTAAGCTTGAGTTGACGAGAAGCGGAAGTCTATCAGCCTGACATCGGCATTCTCCAGCCCGCTATATTTAGCCTTGGCGCTATAGGCAAACCCTTCACGCCGCTTGACACCGCCCATGGTAACGGGGAGCCAGTTTCGAAGGATACGGCAAGCCGACGAATACTTCTCGGTCTTGTCCTGGCGTGCCTCGAAACGCGGGGAGACTTCGCCGACATTGAGCGCAAAGTTAATTCTGGAGACATTGAACGCCATCAGTAATTGCCATAACCACCATTCCGCACGTCGATAAAGTCAGTCGATACCTCTATCTCGCGGTTCCCTTCGCCCTCGTCCACGCCCACGGCTTCATCAAACTCACGGTAGGCGTCCATCAGGAACTTCTCGGCTAGTTTCACGTCCTTGCCGAATGAGGCGGCAAGCCGTGACGCTAGAAGCGCCGCGCACGCATTGAATAGCAGCCGGTCCCACCTATTCACGTCGGTAATGTTGGCTTGGTAGATAATGGCGGCGTTCTCCAAGTGGCAGTACAGAACGCGCTTGCCTTCGCTGTCCACTTCCCAGGAAAAGACATGGCGCTGATTAGTATACGGGAAACAGATAAGCCGGCGCACCGCTAGGCAGTCCGATGGTGTGCGGTAGGCGTAGGTCCACTCCCCGAGGCTTTCGTTGTTGGCGGTAAGCGATAAGGTCGCCCGGCGCCGCGCACAATTCCAGTCGCGCATTCTTAGGACTTGCTCCTTGGTATTTGCCAAGTGCGCGTTGATTGCCACCACCGTCTTGTTGTTTAATGAGGTCAGCAGCGACGGCACGGAGTCTTGTCCGATAAGTGCCAGGGCCTGATTAGCTAGGTCGGTGTCTGTGCTCATATAATTACCTTAATCGGTGCGCCGCCGGTGGTTAGAACATGGATTTGCTTTGCACTGGAAATGACAACCTTGACCGTGGTGCCGCTGTCGGTAAGCACCGTGCAGGCAATGCCATTCGGCGCTATTAAGACTTCAACTTCATCGCCGTCGGATATGGCGAACGGTCCCTGCAAGATGGCGTCAGCGCCGGTGATGGTGTAAGTGCCAGGTTCAAGGTTGAGAGCGCGACCTACCAAAGCCGTTAAATCGGCTCCGGTAATGGCATAAGTGCCGGCTTCCAAGTCAAGCGTCCGGCCCGCTATAGGCGTTAAGACTGTGCCGGTGACGGTGTAACTGCCAGCCTCTAATTCAAGCGTCCTAGCCGCCAGCGTCGTTAAGTCAGCTCCAGTGACAACGTAGGTGCCAGCCTCAAGGTTGAGATCGTAGGCGGTCGGCGTGCCGCTGTGATCCAGTGTGGCTTCCGCGCCACTAAGAACATAACTCCCCGCTTCAAGGTCGAGCGAGTAAGCGTTGATTGCCGGCTTATCCGGCCTAAACATCGTCGGTGGACGATAGGCAATGCGAATCTTCGAGTACGGGTTAGGCCAGTCGTGTTGTAGAAACGGCTTCTGTTTTTCCGGCAGTCGTACCGTGTAGCCGTAAGCCGCAAAGTTTAACGGTCGAGGGTTTGGATTAGGCCAGTCGGTTTTGGCGAATGGCGCCAGTGTTACGGGAACGTAGACGGTCGTTAAGTCGGCACCAGTTAGGGCGTAACTGCCGGCTTCGAGGTTTAGCGACCGAGCAGCCAGCGGTGTGAGATCGGCGCCCGTAGTGGCGTAAGTGCCAGCTTCGAGATTCAGGCTGCGAGCGGCTAACGAGGTGAGATCAGCGCCGGTTATCGCATACGATCCCGCTTCAAGGTTAAGTGAATGAGCAACTGCGGGTTTAAGGGTTGTCGCATTGAGATTCGGGATGGGCTGGGCAAGGATCGCCGCCATCGCCGACGTAGCAATAATTTTGGTGACTAGGGGAATACGCCTAACTTGAACGCCTGGAGCGCCGTATGTTTTACCTAAAAGATTCTGGACCCATCCAATTTCATTGGCCTGGTTGTATCTTTTCGGTGGCGGTCGGTAAGAGTTGAATGGCATCTTAGAACCATGACATCGTAGATAAAGGTAATGGCAGAGACACAACTCCCATAGCAGCATAGGACAGGCCATTGCCACTGTTATAAAGAGTCGTAATCTCAGCCGAAGAAAGAACCCGTTTCCAAATCCCTACCTGATCCAAATCGCCGTTTAAGAAAGCTGCATCAGTACCAAGCGAACCAACGCGAAATTCCGCTGATCCAGCTAATACGCCGGTTGTGTGTGACGCAGTTTGCGCCGCCGCTCCGTTCAATGACACCCCAATCAGATTGTTTACGCTATCGTGATAAGCGACAACAAAACCATAAGTGCCGCTGCTAATACTCGCCGTTGTAACAGCGGTTTTCACTGCCACGCCATTGTTAGAAACTCTAAATTCTGCCTTAGCGACAGTGGTATCGTTTATCTCTACCATATATTCACGATTGTCAGTTGCGCCATTCCATTTCGACACAAAACATTGCTGCACACCGCCGCCCGCTGAAACGATTTTGATCCACAGTGCGATACTAAAATCAATGTCACCCATCTGTAGGCTGGTATTACTGGCATGTTTTAGAGTTTGAGAACTTGAAGATACAAAATGTGATCCATTACCTACCTTGCCGGTTACGGATGTTACAGTATTAACGTCTGTCAAATTGTTTGCCGCACCCACAGCATCAACAAGAATGGCACCAGACTCAAACTCAAAAAACGATATTAGATTGTCAGTCAAAGCCATAGTTTATCTTAATTTGTTGAACGCCTGTAAAATCGCCGCCTTGACGTTGCTGACACTTGAATCAGTATCGAGTTTGCTTTGCACGGATAACAGTTCGTTGAATGCTTCATGCGCAATCGTATCAGTCGGAAAGCCGTATTGAATTCTAATTTCGGCATAGTGCGCATCAGCAGAACCATCGCCATCAATCATCAATTGCATGTTGGCGATTTCGTTGTTTAGTCCATCGGTTCCGTAAAGAGCCGAATTTAGATTTCCCATGATGTTATTGAGCCGAATCGAACGAGACTTACTTGGATCGTGTGGTAAATATGTGAATGCCATGTGCCCTCCTACTGTGCTTTGATAATCAAATTAGTTGGGGATGATGGCGCCGCCCCTGCGACGAAAGGGACTTCATTGTTCATCAGTCCGGCTCGATTACGATATGAGACGCAAGCGCCGTCGATGCCGTCGAACCCGTATGAGCGGACAAACTAATCTCGCCCACGTTTACCGCTACGCCGTACTGCGAAATTTCTTCGCCTGGCGCGGCCACCCAACGCACAATCCCGCCGAAAGCGTTGAACGAGAGTTGCAGCAAGTGAAACGCGGCGTTTCTCTGCGGCATGGTGGTGGCGCTAAAGCCTGGTGTCGGTGGCGCCGCCAGCGCGGCAGTATGCACGCTCAATGGCGCCAACGAGCCGTTGGTGCCGAGCGTGATCGAGGTCGCGGCAATCGTCGAGTCACGCGCCACAACCATAATCATCGGCGCCGACGCGGTGGCTTGCCCACCCAGGTACACCTCGTAAGTCCTGATGAACTGCGTCGATGAACCAAGCACAAAGCACGCTCCGTTGGCGGTCATGGTGGCGCCGTTACCAACTACCGTCGCCGTCCAGGTCGGATTGGAAAAACTCCATTTAGCCATTAGCTTTCTCCTTTTCTTCCTTTACTCTATCCAATTGTTCACCTAATTCGCGCAGCGCAGAGGCCACGGTTGGACGAAAAACAACCGGACATCCACTTACATGAATAAACTGTCGGCGCTCGCTATCGCCGATCTGATCCCAATAGCAGTCAAGCTCGCCAATACACGGCAACAACTTCTCCACCTGCTCGTCATATTTATCCATCGCTAGTCTCCCGTCACAATAATCGGCCCGCCGTGGTGAGCCGCTTTTTCCGCCGCTTCGATAACCTTCATCCACGGTCTGCACTCCAGCCCGCACGCCGGCTTGTCGCACACATAATGGTCACACTTTACGCAATAGTGGCGTGGGCGTTTGCGCGTAGGCGATAGCACCACCACCGAGCCACAGTGAGAGCATGTTACCGTTGGCGACTCCCACACTTGCCCCTCGGGCGCGAGCGCGTTGCCGGGACTAGCTCGGTGGTCGATGATGAGGTAGCCCTCTTTGGTTCGTTGACTGCTCATAAGCAAATCTGCGCCATTAAGTTGGTAGAGCCTAAATCTCCACCCGCAAAATCATCAATTGATTCAGAACCGGCTGCGCCAGTATACCCCGCGATACGCACACCGATAGCGCCCGTTGCCGGAATGTCGCCATTGCTCACACTTAGAATCGTCCCACCGTTGCGATTTAGAACCAAATCGCTGCCGTTTACTTGGAAATAAATTACGTCACTTACCGCCCACGCGGTGGTATCATCTCCGGCTATTTGAGTTAGCACCGTTGCGATAGATTTATAAATTCGTGTCCACGGTGCGCCGGTGTAATGCCTTGCCATATAGTAGGTACCAACAGCATCATCGAGGCGTAAAAACAAAGCCCAATTAGCATTACCATTTGCTTTAGCTGATATAGTAAATTGGGCAAACTGATTTGCACCTGGAGTAGACGCATTCCAATAGACAGCACTGTCTGCGATATCAAGAGAAGAACACAACCTATTGCTAATAATTCGGGCATCAGCATATCCCCCACTTATTGTGGTCCAATTACCACCTACGGGATTTGCGTCAGCGCGGTTAAAATCATCAGCGATAGCAGTCATCAGGGCAACTCCACGTCCTGCCAGCCCGAACCTGCTTCAACAGCCGCCAATAACGTATCATCAGCAGTCTCAGCAGTATAAGAGTATGACGCGGATGGATTGAAAATACTTTCAGGAGTACGTTCCTCCACTAGTGCGCCACTTAAAAGATATTCACCGATACATTTAACGTACAACGATGGCCCAGGCTCAATACCGCCTATGTCCGAATCTAACATCAATGCAACGCCGCCAGCATGTTTTTTGTAAATGTCATTCTCTGAATAAAATTGAACATTGAGTCCCGCTTGAACTCCAAGTACATTACGATCCAGATAATTATTGAATGCGTGTATCTTCCCCCATCTACACAATGGATGACGAACATAGGTCGCTTGGTAATGGTTGTGATGCAACGTGATTGTCATATCTGCATCTTGTGTGCTGCTAGGATCGGAAATCAATACCGCTTTGTCGCCATAGCCAGGAGCTTCACCACCACCACCGCCGCCTGTAGTCGTCGGCCATTTACACCATGAGATAGTAATTCCGTAAGGCGCAATATCACCGTTTGGAAAAGCACTGCCAATATCAGAACCAACAAATAGCAGTTCATCCGTTGCATCGTGAAACGTGCAATGATCTATCCAGATGTTAGAAGCAGCCCCGCCTATGATAACCCCACCGTTACTAGTAATTTCCTCAAATGTGATGTTGTGAATGATCACGTTATCAGTAACGAAATCGCTCACGGACCACACGCCTATTTCCATCCCAGAACTGGAAATCAGTACGTTTGCGCCCCTGCCATCAATAGTTTTATTGGATCGAATTTTGAGTACCGTAGATTGCGTGATAGTCCCCGACACATCAAACACGATCCAATAGGGCGTAGTTGATTCTGCGCCTGCGCGAAGCGAACCAACGCCTGAGTCGTTCAGGTTGGTGACGTGATACAGCTCGGCACCCGCCCCGCCTACGGTGTCTTTACCGAAGCCGACGACGTTGGCAAGGATGTTCTCCCATGGTCGCAGATTGCTGGAACCTGCCGGCAAACCCGGCGCTTCGTAAGTTACTGTAGGCGCCACTATCCCATCCCCGCGCCGGTCATGCCCAGTTTTCCCGGGTCCATGCTGAACTCGAAATGTCTTCGACCGCATACTTTGCAACGCTCCACTACGAGGTCCGCTTTCAATTGGTGCGGCTCGCAGTTCTCTTTTATTCGGCAACACTCGACCGGCCTATCCTCTCGTGGAATGTAGGTGGCACGGTAGAGTTCGCCGAGGGTAGTATCGCTCATGTCAGTGTGAAGATGTTCCCGGCAACGCCAACGGCGGCGTTGCTGAACTTCGCTGAAAATGTTTCGCCGTTACCTAGTGTCAGCGGCGAGCCGTAGTCCCACCAGCATATTAAGCCGGTAGCTACAGTGCTGTTCTGGAGCACCACATACTGCCAGCTTTGCCAGTCGGCAGCGGTGGCGGTCCACATGAGGGACGTGCCGCGAAGCCGTCCGGTGCCCGCAGGACTCTCGTCATAGGTGTTGAGAGTATCCTCGCCGCCCGCCGTGTAGCCGGTGCCGGTCGGTTGCGTCACGTCGGTCAGCACCGTGTCAGTATTGACGATCGGATCGGTGGCGCGCACCAAGGCGATTTTCAGAGCGTCGGTGTTGAGGTTGACGCCAAGCCCAATCTGCTCGGCAAAGTCGAGTATCTTATTGTATGTTGCCATCGCTCCCCCTAAAGTTTATGCGCTGCCTTGAACGCCTCGAAGGCTTTCTTTACTGCGTCGAGTTCTGCCTGCTTTGCCGTCTTTTCCGCTCCGAGCTTGTCAATCTCCCTGCTGTACTGCGCGCCTAGTTCCCCAAGCTGCTCCATCTTGCGGTCATGATCCGCTCTAGTCTTGGCAAACTCGGCTGTAAGCGCCGCCGTCTTTGTAGCCATACCGTTAGTGAAATCGTCAAACGCTTTACGCGCCAAGTCTGTTTCCCGCGCCAGTTTCGCCTTGGCGGTTTCGAGCACGGCTATCTCGTCGGCGAGCGCCTTCTTGCGTGACTCGTCTTCTTTGGTCGCCTTGGCAAACGCTTTCTCCGCGGCTTCCGCCGATTCGACAATCTCGATACACGAGGTTATCGCGGGGGCGAACTGCATCATCGGCTTTAACGCTTCTCTGATTTGTATGGCTGTCATGGTCATGGTCGCCCCCTATTGAAGAAATCCTTGTATATTGACATTGCGCGTGCCGGTGCCGGGATGGACAAAGCAGATAGCGTGCAGCGCCGTGGCTTTGATAGGCGTCGTGAAATGAACGGCGTTGTGAGTAAATGCCAGTGAGAATCCAGCCCACAAAGACGCTGTGGCACTGCCGCAGTCGGCGCCAGTGCCGCTTCGTATCAGCATGTAATTTGTCGTGGTGCTGATAATACTACTGCTCCATGAGATGTCGGTGATATAGCGCGAGCCGGCGGTTGGCGCTGAACAGCCAGTCACTTCGGTCAGTGCCGTTGCCGTCGAAATTATCGTGCAGTTAAACCCCTGCCCTAGCGACCCGACACGCGAATAGATTTGTGCGTCTGCAGGTCTATTCATCATTAACGCAGCGAACCCGTACATAACCAACACAACCAACAGCGTTATGCCACCACGATATTGTTGAACAATACTTTTCATTGCCATGCCTCTTTCACCCAATCTAGTTTTTTGTATACCTCTAATGGTTTTGGAAATCCGTGGCATATCCATAACGGCGTCGATTCAGGATTAGCCGGTCTGTCCTTCGGTTCGAGATTCCAATAGTGCGTGTTGAATCCCTTTATCTTGTCGGGGAATAAGCGGTTAAAGGTCGGTGCGCCCGGTAACTGCTCGCTCAGATATTCCTGATCGCTATAATGGGTTTTCATTATCTCATCGCCATGTTGAGCGAAGTTCTCCCATACATGCGTTGCGTATCCTGGACGCAGACTCCACAACGAGCCATTGTAATACTTAGGCGCATCCACATTGTTGACCGTCTGCCATGTCGCTAGAGCGCAGAAGTCACCGCGCCAGTCTAGCAACCAGTCGATATTCCCGGTGATTACCACGTCCAGGTCGATTGCAACAATCTGGTCATTCTCGATACATTGCGGTGGAGCAAAGAGCGGTATCTTGCACCACCACCCCTTCATCCAATACGGCAATGGCCGGCACTCTATGCGAGCATCGACACCGGATCTATCTTCCGTAAAACATACAAAACGGAAGTCTCTATTCGTGTTGCGCCGTATCATGGATTCCAGCTTATTCACATACTCGGACTTGTAAAAATGTCCCTGCTTGATACATACAACATTCACCACGGCGCCCCCGTAAGCACGATTAGCCGGTCATCTTCTGACCTGTCTTGCCATTCTATCGGCCAACGCTTATCAATCTGGTCAAGCCACCATGCGGCGCTTTTAACTGTTAGGTGCAATGTCTCGCCTATCTTCGCGCCCCATCCTTCAGGCCACAGTGCAATCTGCATAAAAGCGCCCCACATGCTCACATGCGCAATATTATCCAGCACGGCGTCAACGTGCTCAGGCGGAATGTGCTCCAGCACGTCGCAGCAGTAGGCCCAATCGAACTTGAGCGTAATCGGTTCCCATAGGCAATATTGGATAAATCGCATCTGGCCTTTACGGAAACTAACGTCAAGAGCGTTGCGCGTAATGTCCATGAGCCAAACATTGAAACCCGCTTTGGATAGTTCCCATCCTGCCCGGCCCGTGCCGCAGCCTAAGTCAATAAGAGTCTCGCCTTTATCCCAATCGGCGTGTTGCAGGAATGTCGGCACGAGGAGTTCGCCGGGCGATTTAACCCGATAGCCGGGGACTTCCCAAATTCTCCGGTATTTATCCTGCTCTTGCTCTGGTGTTATCATCTTGCGCTGTGCTTAGTACATGGCGGCGTCGAGGTGCAACCATCAACCAGACACTTTGGCGGTGCCACCACCGGCTCGACTTGAGCTTCATTCACAGGCTTTTTGATAGCCTTTTTTTTAGGTGGCATCGAATCACCTAAACTGCGTCGTCTGCTCGGTCTTCTACCCATCCCCCGTATTCCTTGGTTGTAGCACTGCTAGGTGATGCAGGTCTTTGGAAACGGCAAATGGTGTTGCCAGATTTATCGACTGCCATGTGCGCGTTAGTCCAGGTGCCATCGGCTATTTTAGCCCTGGCCCATTCTTCTGCGGCTATTTTCCCGGCTGCGGAGTTTGCAAAATTAGCCATAACTTATTCCTCCCTTAGAGAGCATTGCCCGCGCCTGATAAGTTGAATGAGTTTGTCATCCTCGGCTGGCCCGGCATCGTGCAGGCAAAACCCCTGCTTGATGGCGCCGTGCGGATCGGTGAGAAAGATTGGCATGTCGGTATAGCGTTTGTCGTGAACGCGGCAGCGTGTCGCCATCGGCATTCCTGGGATACCGCCAACGTCTAGGTGCTCGCACTTGAAAGCGCCGAGGAAACAGCAGACTCCACATTGATTGCAGGTGCCTTTAAGCATGACCTAAGAATTCCTTGGTCCACCCGGACATACTACGCAGTGCCGCCTTAAACTCCGGGTTCCGGTTTACTTCCGCCTTGAACTGGCTCTGGACTTTCAGGTAGCCACCATTCACAGTATCGTTGCTCTGCCAAAAACACGGCTTTGTGTCCGTGGGACAGCCGCAAAGTACGATGGGAGAACATCCCATCAGCCACGCAATCTGTGCCGCAAACAGTCCTGATAGGGCCATTATCGGTGTCAGTCCCGTCCATTGGTGCCATTCCCTTTCCCCATACAAGCCGCCGTCATGGACTCTGAAATCCTTATTGCCGTATCCCTTGCTGGTCGCATCGCGTCTCAGCCCGGTCCAGTGATCCAGCTTCGGAGTGTGAAGAGACACCATATGATCCACATGAGAAAGGTAGACGCCAATGTCGTTAGCAGCAAACTGAACGCATCGGCCCAGTATTGATTTGGCGGCTTCCACTTCTTCAAAGACGCCTTTCGCATTTCCGGCTACGATGGCCGGCTGGCCCCGAAGCTCCCCTAAGAGAGCCTCGGAGCCTTCGCCGGTGTATCCGCCTGACTCCCAAGTCACGCCTATTCCGTGAACATGAAAGTGTAGTTGATAACCGTCGTCGCCACCGGAACGACCGCAGACCACGTTAAGGTAACAATCTTGTCAGTCGTCGGCTGGTAGTGGCAGCCGGTAGCGTTCATGCGACCAACAGCCGCCGCGTCAACATCGAAAGCGGTAACGTACTTATCCGCCGTGGTGCCGTCGCCCAAGGCCAGGGTCACGCCAGCGCCAGCCGAGGCGCCGGCAGCACCACTAGACACGATAACTTCCAGACACTTCCAGCCGGCCCGGTGGACAAACAGCTTTACCGTGCCCGATGCTGTCTCGGTGGTGCCAACAACGTATGTGCCGGCGCCGACGATATGCGTGTCGCTGATGATGATAAGGTGGCCGAAGCGGTCGTCTGACCGAAACGGACGACCGAGAATGTCGTGGTTCTGATACGACGTTGAGCGAAGCTCGCTCGCCGTGCCACGGCTCGATAGTAATACCCGCTTGATGAATTGAAACATATCTTTGTCCTCTCTAGGGTGTTCTCCATTTCCACCCTAATTAACTGGCGTTAGTGTTTAATTTTCCTTGGCGATAATCTGGACAACGGCGCCTTCCCACAGTCTGACAGCCCCGAACGTTGCTGAAATGTAGACCTGATTATCGTAATTCAGATCATCCCTTTCACTCACCCGCGGCGTAAACTCCTGACCACTTGAAAAGCCAACCGCGCTTTTCGACATCGCAATCATGCTTCGGCTGTTGGCGTCGTACATCGGCAGGAGGGTTTGCAGCGCAACCGCAGTGGCGTCGTCAACCCAAGTGGTTTGATCGCCATAATCCTGAACCAATGTCCACTCGAACCCTTGCCACGCATGACCATTCATTGAACCACTGTCCATGATTCTCGGAGTGCTGGTAAAATCTGAAGATGACGCCTGCGTGATTGCCATGATATCGGTTTCTTGCCCGGCACCGTAAAACATCACACGGTTTTGTGGACCGGTCGGCACATACCCCTTAGTCAACAGCACACCGGCGCTGATGATAACGGTTAGGTTGATTGCCGTGTTGGTCGTGCCGACGATCCGGCTGGTGAGCATGGCTTGTGTGCCGTAGGTCATCTGGCCTGTCGTTCCCGCTGTAGTGATAACCATGGCGTCGCCTACCGCCGCCGATAGTAACGCCGCATCACGCGACCGCACCGCAGCCGCTGAGAGTTCCCGCACATACTCGGACTGCGGGTTAATAAGCGCCCGCACCAAGTCGACGTTTTTGCTGACCAAGCAGGCGCCGCCAATAGACTGCACCGGACAACCGCGCCGGGTGTGATTCGGATTCAAGATCGGCGTAGTGGCATGAGCGCCGATAGGCACCAGCATGACACCGCCCATCCGTTCCCAAGTGTCAATCGCTGCGCTGACTCCCATGTGCTTAACGGCTGGAGCAATCTTGTCGAATACGACCGCTTCGCGCTGCTCCATGTTGGCGAGAATGTTTTGGTTGAATTGATGGACATATGCCATCGGAAAACTGGTACTCATGGATTTATCCTTTCAGGGTTATATACTCTCGGCAATT